>Ga0153999_1000971_pt1 | contig 11839 bp, 12 predicted proteins | sample TSNC083MetaG_FD_104675 | JGI IMG/M metagenome (GOLD analysis project Ga0153999, IMG submission 104675) | Attine ant fungus gardens microbial communities from North Carolina, USA - TSNC083 MetaG | ecosystem: Host-associated > Fungi > Mycelium > Unclassified | place: USA: North Carolina, Lumber... | reverse complement strand
GCCGACACGGGTATCTGGTTCTAATTTTGGCTGTATTGTTGTCGGCAATCGACATTCTTGCTGCTATCCGCCGTTTCATCTCGTTTATCCGAAGTAATGAACCAAGATCTTTGAAGCTATTTTGGAAACGAGTCATGTTGAACCAAGATATCAATCACATGGGAACTGGTTCCGAGTATACAGGTTTGATTATGGAAGAGTCAGAAGACCTTGAATTGCCACAAATCTCTCGGCAGTCTTCTGATGACGGCGTTTTCCGCAAAACAGCGCAGTGGGCGAACGATGTCCATCATCATCATCATCATCGAAATTTCTCAGTTGCTTCAGATGGTACACTTTTCGGTTCCCGATCTCCAATACAATCAGACACCACCCTCGCTGCCCAGCAGAAACACCATAGTCCACAGAAGAACCTCGTTCATCGAGTGGGAAATGCTGTGTTTGCCGTTTTGGAGCGCTGCCTCGTATTTGCTGGACTTGCACAACTGCTGACGGGGATCGTCATCTATACTGGTCCGTAGTTGGGACTCCCTCCATGTATATATTCTCATTATGCTCTTGCGCAGGTGGCTGTCGTGAAAATTATATCAATGGTTGTTTGGCTCATTTAATCAGTTCGTCCATTCATTTCGTATTAACCCATTTCAATCTAAATTTTGCTCAAGAGGGTGGGATATTCTGGTGTTATGGGCTATTGACATTTGCCCGTTTCTTGGGTTCCTTTGCCGAGCTTGGTTGGGCTTGGAACCGGGCGCCTTCATGTGACCCTGTGTCCGCTGAATTTGTTGAATCATTCGTCATTTTCTTATACGGGATCACGAATGCGTGGATGGAACGTTTTGGCGCACATCCAGGTGACCCCTACACAACAAAACAAATTCAACATATCAGCATCGCAGTAGGTGGCGTTCGATAATTGAAAGATGTGCAGGTTCTTGATTCATGTGTCAGGTGATGTTCTGGTTTGCTGGCCTGGTCGGCATGGGTATTGAATCCAAGCGAGTGAGAAGATGGCTAGCGGCATCTATCTTCAACTCTGTCGCAACTACATCAGATATGCCTCAGGATACCATTACCGAACCTCCTAGCTATAGCGGCAGTTTCAATCCATTCCCAGCTCTCGTAATTGGAGTGACTGGTGCGGCTATGGCAACACATTTCCAGACCTACTTATTCCAAGTGCGTCCGCTCTGAACAAGTAATAATATATCTTCAGCTCTCAATGTTCCATCTACACAGGTGCAAATTCATGCTCTATGGGGAAATCTTTTGGTTGGATTTTCTGTTTTGCGTTGCCTCACTTACTTCTTCCTTTGGTTGAATCCTTCTCGCTCGATTCTTCCATCCCGACCTCCTACAGAAGCTCTTGGTAGCTTTTTCTTAGCATGCGGGGGTTTGACCTTCATGTTCTCTACTGAGGAAGTTACTCTTGCTGCAATGCGTCGTGGTCGAGATGGTATGCATCTTCCATTTGCGTTGTAAAAAATTTGATCTCACCAAATTTCCAGATGTGATGATGTTTCTGAATGTTGCTGTTGCTATCACCTGTTTGGGTTTCTGTTGGACCTTCCTTGTTGTTGGCTTTAAGGGATGGCTCAAGTCCAGACAATACAGAACAGTGACATACAGAGTCGCAGGATAAAATCCCATTGATTCACCTGATTTTTTTCACATCTTCGGATATTATTGCACGAATATTTATCTTCAAACTGCATGGTTCGAGACGAGTTTTATAATGAAAAATGTTAACCTTTCAATGTTGTAGTTGACGTAAAGGAATGATCAATCAGAGTATTAACCATAGATAATCGGCGAGGCTTCCTACAAAAACCCAAAAACCACTCCAGCCACAGCCAACAAAACTCTTCCAGCAGGTCAGGCGATCATCTAAATCCGTTCTGCGCAGAACCCGTGCTAATTGTATGGCACCAATGCCCACCCCACAGTAAAAGGGCAAAGTTTGAGAGTTCAAATAACCAGCAAAGGAAATTAGAGATGTACTCGAGATGGCAAGACCACTCATAATCATGTGTGAGTTCTTGCCAAAAAGCAGAGCTGTCGATCTGATTCCAACTTTGACATCGTCCTTCTTATCCTGTAATCATTCGTCAGCCAACGGGACGATTACTGAAAGCAGGCTTTGAAATGAGTTTGCATACTAACCTGATGAGCGTATATACTATCGTATATGAGGGTCCAACATATACCGCCTGCGTATAACGGAAGAGCAACAAGCCACTGAACAGCACCAGTTACTGCCGACCAACCAAGTAGTACGCCAAAGTTGAACGCCAGACCTAGATGTAGTGTGCCGTACTTGAGTCAGGTTGCCATGAGCCCAAAATGATCATACTGACCAAGGACGCCTTGAGGCCAGTCAGTGATTCGTTTCATCAAGGGATAGACTACGACCAACGACAATGACGATGCGCCAAGAAAGATGCTTAGGGATACAAGTATTAATGCCATTTCAATGTTCTAGGCGATAGAACTTGTTGCAGGTATTTAAACTCACCTGTACCAGTTCAACTGCAGGAGAACACCAAGCCCAGCGGTTAATTGCATTCCAAGAAAGACAAGAGCTTGTGTATGACTTATGTCCCCTCGAGTAAGAGGTCGATCCTTTGTCCTATCTGGCTATCTTTGCGCGAACATAATTCATCGATGAGGGCATACATACCTACAGACTTGTCCAAGTCTTTATCCCACATATCGTTGATTGTGCATCCTGCCCCCCGCATGATGAGGGCTCCTAGTCCGAACAAGCTGATGTAGGTCAGTGGGGTAGTTATAGGCGCTTCGATAGCATAAGAAGCCATGAGGATCGACCAGGCTACCAAGATAACACTCGAGCTCGTTGATCAACCATAAGGAGACCGATCACCTACTGCAGGGTAAAAAGAGGAAGAATGTTCCAATAGGTTTATCAAATCGTGCCAAGAAGAAATACGGCCTCCAATTTGCTGGCAAACGGTCAATCAAAGTGGCTGAACTCTTCGAGCTTGAACTAATTGGGGCAGATGTTGATATCCATTGCGCCGCTCCAAGTTTTTCCGAGGGTCTGCAGTTGTGTAAAGATACATGGTAGCGATTTCTTGTCTTGCAATAGGTGCCCAGAGCTATTCGAGGTTGCTTGATGGTGCAACGGACACATAGTCGTGGCGAAAGAAGTATCATAATAATAAGTACAAATATCAGCATGCAAGAATTCACGATATGACAAGATTTTTTTCAAATTTTTAGGTTACTGCTATAAGATTTGTTCCAGGAGAAACATACACACAATGAAAAGACAAGATAGTAGCACCTATTGAGGTTAGGAACTCTCTTACTCCCACTCCTTAGCGAGCTTGAAGGTCCAGCTCCAATCTGTCTCTTTCTATCAGTGAAGTTCGTACTGAAACCCCATGGACTCACCTGCATAGACCTCGTTGTCGTCGTCGACAATCCGGCTTTGTACGGTGTAAGTTACCTTGCGAGCTATTATTCCCGAAGGAGACTCCTCAGCTTCAAAGGTCTTCACGTGTGGCTCGCCTTTAGGATGGGGACCATACGAGCCTATCATTTTCTCCGACCTTTCGGCTAGGGTGACTGTGAGGTTACACCTTTGTGCTATTGAAAATAGGCTTCACCTTTAACACCCAAGGATCTGACGACTTGGATGTATCTAAGACCCTGGAAAGCGGTTAGTGGCTATCACTGATACCTACAGCGAATATACTCACGGAAATAATAGAGTAATTCACCTTGAACGTTATCCGGACGCTGACTGTCCATCAGAAACAGTAACCATTATTACCATCAGAAATCCTACTTGTATTCGACGCCTTCTTTGATAATAATCGGGTTCTTCTTGGTGCTGGTCTCGATCTGATGTAGATCTGCAAGGTCGAATGCTATCCTCTTTCCCTGTGGTAGAGTCGAAGAGACAAGCTCAAGCGTCAACAGAGTCAACTAAGAGTCGTATCAGGGAGTAATGTAGCGTGTACACAAAGGACTTCATCACCTTGGGGCCGCTCTCCGCCGAGCTAGTTCCAGGAACAATGCCAAGAGAGGCCTTCCAACGAGCTAAGCTCTCGTCTTCGGCATCAAGGTTGGCGAGCTCTTCGGGTGACTTGTATCCACCAGGATTGTAGCCTGAGAACAGATGACCGATCAGAATGAAGAGGGCCCGATGGTGATATAAGATGTCGTACCAGGAGTGCTGGTGGGTTTGAAGTCGGCCTCGGTATCTTCGTTCTGCTATACAAGTCAATCAAGTATTCAAAAGAAATAGAGAAGCCAGACATTCATTAGACATTGCCAAAATCACAGGAGGTCAAGGAGTAGGCGTTGCACAGAAGCCTCCCCATCACTTAATATCGATTTCGCACGAGTACTACCGCAATTTGCCGATTGCAGTACCATTGTTGTCACAATCCTATACAATAAAAACAAAACTGAAAGCAAGTGCACAATTGAGGAATGGTAATACACAATCCAGATACAAATCCAAGACTACCGCTATGCCGCCATAATTGACTAATCAGATCCCGGTCAAGTTATTCCTCCCCACTGACCCATCTTAACAGTTTTATCAAGCAGAAATTTAACCACGAATATCAGCAACAAATATTACCAATGCACATATGCACGCAATTCATATCAGATTAGAATTTACCAAATTTTAAGATGATTCAGCAGGGGAAGGTGCACCAAGAATGGGATGCATGCTCTCTGTTATGATTGAGCCAGCGGACAACAAATCAATTTTATTCGGCCCTGACATACCTCCTTTGAACCAGCATTTGCCTTTGCTGAGATGGTAACACTTGGCACCATTAGGGCAAACATGGCCCCAACAACACTTGTCACCGAAAGGACAAGGCATTCCTTCAATTGGACATCAAAGAGGATCATATGGTCAAAAGAAGTCGACACACCATTTTTGAGCCAATTGCAAGGCGCCTTTTTTGCATTGACAGCCAAGGAGTGCAACTGCTCTGATGTCAAGACATAGTCATGGGCATATTTGCACAGCGCTGCCTAAAGTAAAATATTTGATCTCAATCACAAGCTGAGCCAAAAATATTCCGTACCCCTTTTGAACAGGTCATGAGGTAGTGTTCATTGCAAGGAGGGGGATTTTCTGAAACATGATTAGATCCAGACAATCTCAACGGAATGATCCCTACTTACGTTTATGCAAGGGCTGGAATGTTGACGTTGACAATATACCTTTAACTCGGAACCAATTGCAAATAAAAGACCATACCAGGCAAGGATCAATGAGGCGCCCAATGGAGCGAGCGGGAGACTGTGGGCTGATCAGTCCTCCATTCGAGGTTACATTATTTGAGGTGCCAACAGTAAGTGGTATAAGTTTACGAGCTACCCGGGGAAGCTTATCTGATGTGAAAACTGCATCCAGCTTGAACTGTGGCAATGGGTGGAGCGGGGCTTCTCGCTCCCCATTTTCGGATGCCGTCAAAAGAACCACTTTTCCAATAACTTGCTCTTTCTCGAGAACACTAAACGTGCCCATATATGCAGTGGGATCGTATCCTGCCCGACCATAAGAAACGACTCGGACTTAATCAACCGAAATGCGAACCTCCAAAGAAGATTCGTAAGGTTTGTGGGAAGCAAGCATAAACTTGCAGGTATTCTGGACCCACAATCCTCTGTGAATGCTGGTATGGCTAGATCAGCATGCAGGACGCACTCACCTCGTATTTTAGCCTCTGTGGCATCCTTGCTATTACAACCATCGATAGCAAGGAATCTGGGGGAAGCGTGCGTGAAACCCTGTCACATGCCGACATAATTATAGACACCGAAGAAAACCGAAACAAAATTAGAACACGCACAGTGATAAAATCGTCAAATTGATCTGGTGTGCAGTGATGGGCTTCGAAGAAAAACTCTTTGAGTGCGCTTTTGTTGAAGTAGATATTTATCCAGAATGAGAGGCGCCCGAATACATGGATATCCTCGTTTGCCAGATATTCAGCAATGGTCTGAGTGACAATTTGCGCAGCCAATCTGCCGCCCTGATAGCCCTGAATGACGAGATCTTTCTTAAACAAGAATTCGTCACCGTTGATTACGCAGAGTATAAGCGGGTTGTAGTTCTGTATGCGAGGTGTAGAAGCTCCTTTGGCGGATCACTAAACTTACTCACTGTTTTAAAACTATCCATATTAGAAATCTGGCGGTTGAGAGCAGCAAGTTGCACATTATGTGCCTTGGCATCTCTCTCAGAGGCTTCAAGCGCAACAGAGTGAGCTTGCTTCCAGACAAGTAACTCAACTTCTAGTTCGGAGACCCTGTTTTCTAACTCGGTATTTCTCTGAAGAGTTACGCTGGACAAATCTGGCAATCTGAAATCAGGAACTGAAGAGGAGGTGAGGGAGAAATTATTACTGAGAAGCTTGGTAAGAGTCTCGTCCCTTCAGGAGGCGGTGTTGAATATTAAGAAATCAGGAAGATAAGGCCACGTACCATGTTCTCTGGTTTACCTCGTCACGAGGCTGGGTGGCCATTGTCTGCTAGATGCACAGTTTAGGAATGTGGGGTGTAAGTGTGAAAGGCTTAATCGGTGTTGGCTGTCTTTAAAACCAAACCACTCGAGCAAGTCAACATGTAAACAAACCTTCTTGGGGTCCTTACTGACTTCTCCTGTCAGGCGAAGAAGGTATAGCTCGGAAACGGAAGTCAGAAGGTGATAATGATGCCGTACACTTGCTTCGATAGTCACACGCAAAGAAAAGCCGCCAGTCCACTCATCAATTTGGTGGCCATAGAAAAGCTCTAGTGAGTGGCTGGCCGTGCGGCAGGAGATATTGTTGAAAAAGGAAGAGATAACGTTGAACACGATATACTCAAATTTCCAGGAGAAATATATTACAAGAAACCTTTTTTGATGTCGTGCGTCATTGAAACTCCGCAGCAAGAAGCAGTAAACCAATCGCATTTGAGCCAGCAATGCGGGAAAAGTAAGGAAGAGAGTTTGGTCCATGCTCATTAAATCACCATATTCGCAGTGTCCGGCTTTACACCATGCATATTGGCTATTTCAGTCCAAATGAGGGATTGCGACCCCTGAAGGTAGCAGGCATAACATACCTCCGACGAACTTGCATTTACCTTTCTTGAAGAAGTAACATTTTGCGCCTGAGGGACAGACATGCCCGTAACAACAGATATCACCCCACACACAATTCTGGTCTGAGACAGGTATTAATATTGGCCGGTCAAAAAAACAACGCCTACTCTTATTGACCGCTGGGCAGGGCATTTTCTTTGCAGTAGCTTTGATCTCAGCATAGTGTTTGGGCTCGAGAATATAATCATGGCCGTATCTGCATTGGGCGCCAAACTTACAATTGTTCGAGAGGTAATGCACGGTACAAGGAGGTTTCTCTATGATGACAGCGTAAAAAATGAGATCAGGGTGTATGGAAACACCAGACTCACGTTTATAGAGCGGCTGATGTCGAAATCTCAGCACTAGCTAAAGCATTGGATGTGCTACGCACCAGACTAGGATCCACGTGACGTAGAACTCCTGCACTGGCATAAGAGTGACCCTCTGTGGTGTTGCTATGATTACTGGTAATCTCTAAGCCGAGCGCCGAAGCAAATTGTTCTGATTGATATAGGAGATAGTCGGGATAGATTGAAGGAGAATAACATGAAGTAGGAACTTGACCTTCGGGCTCAATGGTTTGGGCGATGATATGACCCCGTATGCCCGGTGATACAATATCTTGTAGTGGAACATCGAAAAGTGAGGGAGGTAGACTTCCAGAAGCAGCCAGTGGATCTTGGATTGAGGTGTAAACCAGCTTCTGAGTTATGAAGAGACCGGGAATAGCAAGAATGGGTAGTTCCAGTTCATCGAAGCCTGCCGCGTGTTCTGTATAGCTTCGTAATAGAATTAATTTGTGTTTGTATCCAGACGTTATGTGTGAGCGTATAGTGGATACATAGCCATTGTCGTGACAGCCTATTCGAAAGGGAATGAACGTCAAGGGCACCTAATTTCAAGGAAGGTAGAGACCCGAGCTACCTCCAAAAAATATTTTGTATGTTTGAGGGAGGCGAATCTCGTCCTCTAGGAAAGCTAATTACCACCCAATCAGTATAAACATTCCCAATCACAAGAATTAGCTACCCTTTATTTTGGAATCTGCTGCTTCCTTTCCATTGCCGACGTCGACCATAATGAATCTTTCGGAAGCTTGATTGAATCCTACGACAAAATCCCCGAGACGATTCCTGGCCGAATGATAACCACAGCGGTGGAACGTTTCAAGCAAGCCTCGCTTGTTGAAAAATATGTACACGGAAAGCTGAAAATCATTCTCATTGAGGGAGCCAATATAATCTTTTATCGATTCCGACAATTTGCTTGCAGCCCTGTGGCCACCATTTTGCCCCAGTGCAGTCAATTCAGGGATAAATATGACACCGTCTCCATCTAGCAGGACTGCAACTCTAGAAGCCTTCCAGCAGCAATTGAGACCTCGGACGGAGAGCTACGATAATTGTTTCCGTACCGATGGATGCTTTTCCGCGTTTCCTTTTTGCTTCTCAGAATTCTTTAATTGTTGATTCTCTTCTTCAAGATGCTTCTTCTCCGCATTTGTATCACTAAAAACTCGTTTGTACATCTGTAAATCGGCTTCAAGCTGCTGGTTCTTTGCTTGAAGTTTTTCTTGGTTGGATACAAGTCTTGCAATTTCATCTGCGGAGGAGTTCAATCAAAGACAAAAAGAGGAGGGGGCAGTGGCACCTCTGACACTGTCAAATCTCTGAAGCCTGGAGAAGGACATTTTTAAATATCGGAGTGGCACAATCGTAGCATAACTCACAAAAGATCGTCTTCCTGAGTGCCCTGCATAATAATATCCGGCAGACGGTGTCTTTGGTAGACAGGCTATCGTACAAAATGCGGATCTTCTTTATGACACCTAAACGGGCTACCCGTGCGCTTCCTACAATAAGGTTTTGGTCAGTGGAAGGGATGGAACCGGTACAAAGTCGTGGGCGGTGGCAAAGTAACATTGTTATTGCAAATATAGAAATATAGATGATTCACACGAGGCGGCTCATTCGAGCACTGCCCCGAGAAAAACAAGGAAAGATCAGAAGAACAACAAGTACGGTCATCGAGTATAGTACAGAAATAAGTCACACCAAACTAAGCAGTGCCTACCAATATTGAGTAAAGTAATTGCTCAATCTGGATTTTCGCGTGGCAATAGAATACCCGAATAGATCGGTAGCTTGATGGCAGGACAGGAGTCGACACTGTCACTTCTGCCACTCCTATCTCATGACTCCAGTCGTTCTCCAGTCGTTGCAGTTATCACAAGCCCGAGAGAGAGTAATAAACCCGTGAATCAGTCCCTAGGGCTCTTTTGTCTCCTCGTGCATATCGGCTTCGTTGCATCAACTGAGTGCTCCAAAAGTATACGCACTTCTGTTGGTGGTAAGACAGGGTGATTTCTTCGCATTGATCTTCATTTCCTCGTAGTGTTCAGTATCGAGAATGTAGTCGTGAGCATATCTACACTCAGGACCATGCTTGCGATTGTCTGCGAGATAGGAGAGTGTACATGGAGGAGGTTTTTCTAGAATAGGATGTCATTAGGGCGGGTGTCAAATTACCTAATTTGACTCATGCTTGGAATGCGGCTGACGGGAAAACGAGGTAAGATTTCACCCATCGAGGTGGATCCGCTTTTGCACTCACCAAGTTCGGATTAAGACGACGACATTTATCTGCATTATGGGGAATGAAGACGCCATCATCATCGTTAATTTCGCTGCTCATGTCAGAATCGATTGTTGGATGTCGTCTAGTACTTTTCAAAAGGATCTTTGTTTTATTACAAAGAGAGAGATTTGATGGAAAAGACTCAGTTCCTGTAAGTGTTGAACTGAGGTGTCTAAGTTGTGGAAAATTAGATAATCAATAAAGAAAAACATTTGGAGACGAAAAGGAACATGAACAGCCTCATTTACAACACTTTGAATATGTCGTGAAGGGTATCTACATCGCATCTCCCTATTCTGAGGGGCTGTTGAGAAAAATCACTTCGACCTGATAAAGGTGAGGCATCCTTGTCTGGAAGATCAGAGGGTGGGAATGATTATTTGGCAAGAGGGCCTGTGCCATAAGCTTCTCAGTTATAAATAGATCGGGATCGAAATTGTAGGAAGCTCATGGTAACCAACTGCACTGGACGAGTAGCTCTTCAATAAGATGAGCTTATGATTGAAACCAGATGTGGTGTGAGAACGGAGGGTGGTGACATAACCATTATCATGACAGCCTATCGAAAATAGAAGACATGAGCTCAGAGCACTAGTGAGACTGATCCGGGATACACACCCCCGAAAACTTTAACGTCTGCGGAAGTCGAATTTCATCGTCCAAAAATGCTGAATTATTTGAATGTGAAAAGATCATCCCAAATGTGTCAAATGACGACTGCCTCTCATCTTTGAGTCTGCTGCCTCTTTATCACTCCCTACGTCAATCTTCTCTCAGCTATGACTACATTGGAACCCTTGCAATCTTACCTGATCTCGGTCTGGGCCGCCTAATTCCACCTGATGGTCATCTATACATACAAGGAGGTGCTGAACATAAGAAACCTATCTTGCCCCTTATGTCTTGCCTCCCCTGCAACTATCCTTAGCCCCGAGGCCTGTGATGTGCTTGCCTCAGCTATAAAGCAGGAATCTGACCAGGTGAAAGCCGTTATCAAAAATGGTGCTGCTCCTCAGGATGAGGTAATTTCATGGATCATTTCCATTGGTCCTTACTTTATTGTGAAGAGCTTTGGTCCATTTAACCAGGCAGAACTTGACACTTGAGGACATTGGCCAAATCCTAGTGGAGATGCACAAGTTGCAGAAGCTATTGAAAAGGCTATAGAACAGGACAGAAACCAAATTATGGAGCCCATTCATCTCATTGACACTGCTGCTGCAGCCATTGCAATGGAGGAGTTTCTACAGAATGGGAGACAGTTGTATACCTCAAATAACCGAATGATGTGATTGGTACCTCTGTAATGAATACATGACCTTACTTATATGAAGTGAGAATGAATCGGAAACAACAGTACAATAATCCACGGTCCATAAATAAGAGATATATGATAAGGGTGTCAAGTATCGCAAAGAACAATGACTAATTCTATCTCTGCCTAGCAGAGAATGATGCTTTCAAAAGATTGCCATTTGGCTTACCGATACCAAGCCTTGAAAGAACATCTCGAACCTCCCCTGTAGCTAAAGGTGCGGGCCGTTTTTTTGGTCGAGATCTCGAACGGGATTGGGGTGGGTGGCCATTCTCGCCGCTCACTAGAGAAGAAGTGTGATCAAGAGTGGAGATAGAGGGTGGCCGTGCTATTGCAGAGTTGGATGTGCTACTTCTCCCTTCCAAAGCCTCCCGAAGATCAGTGACCCCAAATCCACGTGTTGAGCGAGCCAGGCTCTGAAGCGACATATTGTTCATCTGCATCAGGGCAGGCGAGATCCTGGGTAGTGGCGGTACGCCATCGCCCCGCTTTGTGGGTTCAAAGCTGGATAATCGATCGACTGGTCCATACATGAATCCAATGACCTATCTGATAACGTATATGGTACTCACAATCGTTGAGAGCAGCTTCTGGAGTCCATGGCGTGGAAAGACGACGAGACAGTGTCTCTTTATCAACACCGAAAGTCTCCAGTACGGCCTTATTGGAAACAAAAGCGTTCACTGCTACCTCGCCGGTAACAGGGGCCCAGGGAATGCCTCCATTCCATGAAAAATCTTGTAACGTGAGGAATGCAT
>Ga0153999_1000970_pt1 | contig 11842 bp, 7 predicted proteins | sample TSNC083MetaG_FD_104675 | JGI IMG/M metagenome (GOLD analysis project Ga0153999, IMG submission 104675) | Attine ant fungus gardens microbial communities from North Carolina, USA - TSNC083 MetaG | ecosystem: Host-associated > Fungi > Mycelium > Unclassified | place: USA: North Carolina, Lumber... | reverse complement strand
CTTCATAATAGGCCTTATTATTGCAGGTTGCACCATATATATGAGAAAAAGACGCAAAGCAGTAATTACGCTAATAATTGCAGCTACCATAATGTTTTGTGCTAATTCTATACAATTTGCAGTACATAGCTTTAAAAACTCAATTCTGAGTGTATCTGGGATTGGTGGTAATACACTGGTATTAAAGCGAGATGCTGAAACTGGTAAAACGGGTATTTACCGCAAAGAAATATTGTGGTTTGTTAGAGCGAAAGATTCACTTCCATATACAGTTAGCGATGAGGATATCAAGCTCCAATGGCTGACTGATGATATATGTGCAGTAACATATATGTCACCCGATGACGGAGCCTTCCATCAGTATGTTGCCACTTATGGTGACAGAGGGAGTGGATACAGCTATTATAATGTTACTTCCGTGCTAAGTTCAGCAAAGTGGTCAACTAATGAAAGAGACTGGGAATTTTCCAAAAATTCTGATGGTTATACAATTTGCCACGGCGGAGAAAGTAAAACCTTCAGTTATGATAAATGTGAACAATACGGAACTTTAGCAATAGTGCTCTATGACGGCAATAATCCAAAATGGACAATCACGTTAAATGAGGATTGCTCTGTTAATGGAGGTGCGCTGGAGGGTAAAGGCAGTATAACAATTTGCCAGGTAAGTATGAATAAAACAGCGGCTGTAACCTTCAGCTCATTATAATAGGAGGAAACGATGAAAAAGGTCTTTTTTATATTACTGATTTATTCTATACTTCTGCTTACAGGATGCGGAAGTGACGAGATCAATGTCAAGATTGATACAGATGAGATAAATGAAGATGGTGCAATTAATTGCGAGATTAATAATTACAAGCTCGAAACTCATGGATTCATTGAGCTTGTGGATATATTGTGCCAATGTACTAATTTACAGGAAACTCAAAATATGACAATATCTAATTTTAATGGTGCTTTGAATAGAAAAGGAAATTTGGAGAATTTTTCCCTCTCTTTCTATGCTTATGAGGATTCCGGCGAGTGTGTAGGACTGTATTTTTTTCAATATAATCATAGTGATGGGCTTTTGTATTTTTTGGAACCTGATGAAAATGATACAAGTGAGCTCTACAATGCAAACAACGATTTGGAGTTTTTGGATTCACAGATTAAGCGACTACCACTGGAACAGCAGATATCGATGCTGGATTTCCCCAGGTATGTCATTTCCTATACAGGTATAACAAGTGTAGGCACTGATGAACCGATTATCGACGGTCGTGAAGGTAATGAATTTCAAGTGCTGACTTTTGTGGAATATGAAAACTGTGAGGGTGGTATTAGCGACGGCAAATCGGAAGTTGAATTCCGATTGTATGACGGTGTAAGCAATATAAGCCGAAATTCCATTCATTACATCTGTGATTATGCCGATAAGGAGACGTTACACAGTGAATATTTAATGGAGTGTGATCACTATGTTAGCGACAACAAAATATACTTTACCAGAGATTATGGAGAAACTTGGATTGAAGCTGATATCTCAGAAGAAGAAATGGCGGAGACACTTAATAATAATCAGTCAGTTGTAACAAGGGACAGTTATTCAATAAGCACAGATTCAGATACTATTGCCTTCTTATATGGAGCAGAACCAAGATTACGGATATCCTTTGACAACGGTGAAACTTGGGAAGACCGTATATTTGATTTGGAAAAGTTTTATGACCTTTTTGTCACCAAACGGATAATCCGCTTTTTTGATGAGAATAACGGATATGCAGGGCTTGGAACAAATTGGTCTATGGGTACAGGTGAGGCAAAGTATTGTATGATGACAAACGACGGCGGTCTCACTTGGCAAGAAAGAGAATTACCGGAAAATCTAAGCAGTAATGTTTTGACCGGACTCTATTTTATTGATTCTGATATGGAGGTAGGCGCTTTATCTCTTAGACATCAAGATGATGAATTTTGCTATCCCAATCTTTATTTAACCAATGACGGTGGTAAGAATTGGGTAGAAATCACAACGGATTGGGCATCGATTCCAGCGGAGCAAAATAATCTTAAAAAGATATACTCGTTATCCATTGTGGACGGAGAATATGTTATGGAAATTGGAAGCGACAATTTAAGGGTGAAGCTTTCCAGCTCATCACTTGACGGAAAGTGGAGTTATGTTTCTACTGAAGAACCGACTAAAAAGCTGTAATCAAAGGATTACAGCTTTTATTGTAAAAATAAAGAAGATGGACAACAATACCTTGATATGAAGCTGTGGGATAAAAAATCCAAATAATAAAAAATAAGTCCAAATTTGAAAGCAGGTCAAGGGAATATAATAAAAATGTGCAAAAACAAAAAAAGATAGTCCTACCTCTCATCAGGAATAAAGTGGTATTTTTAAATAAAAAACCAATCAAGTGAAGCTTAATTCGGAAAGGGGAGGAAATTAATAATGAGAATAAAAAAGTTAATTGTGTTTTTGCTGGCCGGGATTACAATTCTTAGTCTGGCGGCCTGTTCTGACACCGGGGATAACAACAATTCGTCAGACAAAATAACAATCTGGGCCTGGGATGAGTCTTTCAATATTAAGGCAGTTAACAAGGCTGCAGAAGTTTACGCTGAGATAAACCCGGATGTCGAGGTAGAGGTTGTTACCATGGCCCAGAATGATATTGTGGCGATGCTGAACATTAGCCTGTCCTCCGGTGCCTATGACGGGCTTCCAGACATTGTATTGATTGAGGATTATCGGGTTCAGGGCTATTTAACTGCATATCAGAATGATTTTTCGGTAATGACGGATATTGCCAGTGCAGATGATTTTGCGGAATACAAAACCGGGGTCAATGTAATCGACGGAAAAATGTATGGAATTCCATTTGACAGTGGGGTTGCGGCGGTGTTCTACCGCCTGGATTTAGTAGAAGAAACAGGCTACGCGCAAGCCGATATGGAGGATTTAACCTGGGATAAATACATTGAAATCGGTAAGGCGATCAAAGAGAAAACCGGAACTGATTTACTGACGTTAGATCCTAGTGAGATCGGTCAGATCCGCATGATGCTGCAAAGTGCCGGAGCTTGGTATACGGATGAAGATGGAAATGCGGATATTGCAGATAACCAGGCTTTAAAGGATGCGATTACAACGTATAAGAAGTTAATTGATGCCGGAATTGTCAAGAAGGTTTCTGATTGGAATCAGTTTGTCGGTGCTTTCAACAGTGGTGAAGCAGCTTCAGTTCCCACCGGCTGCTGGATTTCTCCATCCGTAACAAGTGCTGATGATCAAAGCGGAAAATGGGCGGTTGCCCCTTTCCCGAGAATGGCGGAGAACCCGGACTCTATCAATGCTACCTCATTCGGCGGTTCTGGCTGGTATGTGCTGAAGAATGTCGGCAATGAAGAGGTGGCGAAGGACTTTTTGAAAGAAACCTTCGCTTCTAACGTCGATTTGATGAATCAACTGGTTGAGGAGATTAATCTGGTTAGCACCTTAACAGCGGCAGGTGAAGCCGAAAATTACAGTAAGGGTGTGGAATTCTACGGCGGTCAGGAAATATTTAAGGATTTTGCAGCCTGGACGGAAGAGGTTACTCCCGTAAATTACGGCAAGGACACCTATTATATTGAAGATATGATGACAGAAGCTGTACAGCGCATATTAAACGGTGCTGATATGGATAAAACCTTAAGTGATTGTCAGACTCAGGTTGAAGCGGCAGTCGCAAAAGGAGGGAGGAAAAGTAAGTGAATAAAAAGAAAGTAATGGAAAGCTTTAACCGTCAGGCCTGGATATTTATTATTCCCAGTATGCTGCTGATTATCTCATTTGTATTCTATCCGATGATTCAGGCTTTTATCACCTCGTTTCAAACTGGTACGGGAACTAATTTGAGTGTGAACGGAATCGATAATTATAAGCGGCTGCTAACGGATACAACCTTTAGAAAGGCTCTGTTTAATACACTGCTTTATCTGTTCGTGCAGGTGCCGATTATGATTATCCTGGCCTTGGTTATCTCATCAATGCTGAATAATAAAAAGCTGAAGTTTAAAGGCTTTTATCGGACGGCGATTTTTTTACCCTGTGTAACTTCGTTGGTAGCCTATTCGATTATTTTTAAAAGTCTGTTTGCCGCAGACGGCTTTGTGAATGCCATCTTAATGAAGGTTCATTTAATCTCAGAGCCGATCAGCTGGATTACAGATCCGGTCTGGGCGAAGATTCTGATTATCGTGGCAATTACCTGGCGATGGGTCGGCTATAATATGGTCTTTTATCTGTCCGGATTGCAAAGCGTTGATGATGCCGTATATGAGGCGGCGGATATTGACGGAGCTTCGGCTTTCCGGAAGTTTAAAAGTATTACCCTGCCGATGTTAAGGCCGATTATCATATTCACCACCATAAATTCTACCATCGGAACGCTGCAGCTCTTTGATGAGTCGAAGAATATCACCGGCGGCGGACCGGCGAATGCAACCATCACGATTTCTCATTACATATATAATCTGCTGTTTAAATATTCTCCCGATTTTGGTTATGCGGCAGCAGTGTCCTATGTAATTGTAATAATGATTGTGGTACTGTCCTTTATCCAGATGAAAGCAGGTGACAAAAATGATTAAGAAAATTTCTATTGTTCTTCAACATATATTTCTAATGCTCTTGTCAATTCTCTCGATTTTCCCGGTTATCTGGATGGTTATTGCTGCCACCAATAAATCGGTGAACGTAACAAGGGGCACACTAACGCCGGGTAATTACCTGTTTGAAAATATAAAGGCTCTGTTGGACTCAGATTTGCTTTATCTAAATGCTTTTAAAAATTCTTTTACTATTGCCTTGATTACAACGGTTTTGGCAATGTTGGTTTCCTCGGCGGCTGGTTATGCCTTTGTGATTTATCGTTCTAAAGTGCGGGACATGGTGTTCAACATAATCTTACTTTCAATGATGATACCTTTTGCTGCACTTTTAGTGCCATTGTTCAGACTCTTCGGAAAGTTTAACAACATCGGAATCTTAAAATACATTAGTATTAATACATTGGCTTCGGTGGTAATTATAGGCGTGGCAACCGCCTTTTTAATTTTCTTTTTCCGCCAGAATACCAGAAGTTTTCCCAAGGAACTGGTGGAAGCTGCCAGAATTGACGGGCTGGGAGAATTCAGAATCTTTTTAAGTATTTTTATGCCGACCAATAAGGCAGTTTATGCAGCAGCTATCGTGGTAACCTTTATGACCAGCTGGAATAGTTATCTCTGGCCCTTAATTACCTTGCAGTCGGCGGACAAAAGGACACTGCCGCTAGTAATTGCAGCAATGGGTTCCTCATATACGCCGGATTATGGTATGATTATGACAGCAGTATTTTTAGCAACCTTACCGACCGCGTTGATTTTCTTCCTGATGCAGAAGCAATTTGTAGCAGGTATGACCGGCTCGGTGAAGGGATAGCAGTCGAAAGATAAGGAGGAATAGAATATGCAGGAAAGAGAACCCCGGTTAGAATGGCTTGAAGATCCACAAGTATTTCAGGTGAACCGGATTAAGGCTCACTCAGACCATCTGTTTTATGAAAATCAGCAGGAGGCTCAGCTGGGGGGTGAAATGCCTTTGAAGCAGAGTCTGAATGGCCGTTGGCTGTTTTCCTATAGTCCGAATCCTGATGTCAGACCGGAAGCGTTTTACCGGACGGATTTTGACTTAAATGGTTTCCAAAGTATTATGGTGCCGGGACATATTCAGACGCAGGGATATGACCGCTGTCAATACATTAATACGATGTATCCCTGGGATGGAGAGGAATATTTGCGTCCGCCCCAAATTTCCCGAACCAATAATCCGGTGGGCAGTTATGTGAAGTATTTTGTAGTCAAAGAAAGCTTTCAGGATAAGCAGGTATTCCTTTCTTTTCAGGGAGTGGAAACAGCCTTTTATGTTTGGCTTAATGGCGTTTTTATCGGTTACAGCGAGGACAGCTTTACCCCGGCCGAATTTGAAATTACCGACGTCCTGATGGAAGGGGAAAATAAACTGGCGGTAGAGGTATATAAACGCAGCAGCGCCAGCTGGCTTGAGGATCAGGATTTCTGGCGGTTTTCCGGAATATTCAGGGAGGTATATTTATACGCCGTTCCAAAATTACATATCCGCGATTTGACTTTGCGGGCGAGACTTGAGGAGAACAACAGCACCGGTGCTCTTAGTGTGAAAGTTGACTTGCTAGGAGCAGCTCCGGCCCGGATGGTGCTGATGCTTAAGGACAATGAAAATAACCTGGTTCTAACATCTGAGGTTAACCCCGGGTCGGTTCTTTCCTGGAATGGGTTGATTTCCGGCGTACGCCCCTGGAGTGCGGAGCAGCCGGATCTTTATGATTTTTATCTTTATCTATATAATAAAGCGGGAGAGTTGGTCGAGGTGGTCAGAGACCGACTTGGTTTTCGCCGTTTTGAGATGCAGGATGGAATTATGAAGCTGAATGGCCAAAGGATTGTTTTCCGGGGCGTAAATCGTCATGAATTCGAGATGCAAAAGGGTCGAAGTATTGGTTCCGAAGAAATGCTTTGGGATATCCGTTTTATGAAGCAGCATAATATCAACGCCGTGCGAACCTCCCATTATCCGAACCAGAGTCTGTGGTACCGGCTCTGTGATGAGTATGGAATTTATCTGATCGATGAAGCGAATTTAGAAAGCCATGGTTCCTGGCAGAAGCTTGGTAAGTGCGAGCCTTCATGGAATGTGCCGGGATCACTGCCCCAGTGGCAGGAGTGTGTGCTGGATCGAGCCAGATCGATGTATGAGCGGGATAAAAACCATCCTTCTATCCTGATTTGGTCCTGCGGCAACGAGTCCTATACCGGCACCAATATTGAAAGTATGGCGGATTATTTCCGGTCGGTGGATTCAAGCCGCCTGGTTCATTATGAAGGGGTGTTCTGGGATCGGGAATTTGACCATATCAGCGATATGGAAAGCCGAATGTATGCCAAACCTCAGGAGATCGAGGATTATCTTAAGACCAATCCGCGAAAGCCCTACATTAGCTGCGAATATATGCACGCCATGGGAAATTCCTGCGGCGGCATGAGCCTTTATACGGATTTGGAGGATAAATATACTGCTTATCAGGGCGGCTTCATCTGGGATTACATCGACCAGTCCCTGCTGGTGAAAAACGACAGCGGCCAGGAGGTGCTGACCTATGGCGGAGATTTTGATGACCGGGCGACGGATTATGAATTCTGTGGCAACGGCATTGTCTTTGCCAACCGGCAGGTTTCTCCCAAGGCGCAGGAGGTCAAGGGACTTTATGCTCCATTAAGGATTAAGGTCGGCCGGGAGGGCGTTGAAATTGAAAACCGCAACTGTTTTATCAGCACCGGACAATACTCCTTTATTTATCGGCTTAAAAAGGATGGCATTACTATTTTTAAAAGTGTTATGGAAGTCGAGGTGCTGCCTGAGGGCAAGGCCTTTGTACCCTTAGATTTTCCGCAGGCATTAGCCGATGGGGAGTATATATATGAGGTATCGGCCGTGCTGCGGGAAAGGAACCTGTGGGCGGAGGCAGGCTATGAAATCGCCTTTGGCCAGAATATTATCCGGGTTAGTGAAAAGGCAGCGGCGGTAAATACCGGGGAAAGACCGGAGGTTATTTACGGAGATGTCAATATCGGCGTGCAGTCAGGAGATTTAAAGGTGATGTTTTCCCGCGCCGAAGGAGGTATGAGCTCCCTTAAGTACGGGGATGAGGAATATATCATCAGGGCGCCCAAGCCGGTTTATTACCGGGCATTAACGGATAATGACCGGGGTGCCGGGCTGGGTAGTAAAAGCGGCATGTGGCTTCCGGCCAGTTTGTATGCGGTGATGAGCGACTTTGATGTACTGGAGGAAAAAGATCAGGTTACGGTCAGATTCTTATATGATTTGCCCATAATACCGGCGGCAAAGACGGACGTGTCTTATACGGTCAGAGCCGATGGCAGTGTTTTGGTCAAGGCTCATTATCATGGAGTGAAAGGACTTCCAATGCTTCCACTTTTTGGAATGGACATCAAGCTTAAAGCCCAGTATGATAGATATAGATGTTATGGTTACGGCCCCCAGGAAAACTATATTGACCGGATGCAGGGAGCCAAGCTGGGAATTTATGAAGGTTTGGTGGCTGATAATTTAACGCCTTACCTGGTGCCTCAGGAATGCGGCAACAAAACCGGAGTTCGCTGGCTTAGCGCCCAGGATAAAAACGGCCGGGGTCTTCGCTTTACCTGTGTGGATAAGCCCTTTGAGGCCAGTATCCTGCCATATAGCAGCTGGGAGTTGATAAGTGCAACTCATTTAGAAGAACTGCCGACGGTTTCCCACACCTGGGTTCGGCTGATGGCGGCACAGATGGGAGTCGGCGGCGATGACAGTTGGGGTGCACCGGTTCATGAGCAGTATCGGCTGCAGGCCGACCAGGATTATGTTTTAACTTTTACGATTCAAAATAACTAAGAGGTGTTTATGAATAATTACTGTAAGGTACTTATCGTGGAAGATGAGCTAATCATGCGCCAGGGTATTAAACATATGATTGAATGGGAAAAGGAAGGATTTCAGATTACTGCCGAGGCGGCCAATGGTCAGGAGGGTCTGGCTCTGGTTCGGGAGATGAAACCCCATATCGTTTTGGCGGATATTGTTATGCCGGTAATTGACGGCATTGAATTTTCTGAAATCATGGGTCGGGAATTTCCTGATGTGCAGCTTATTATGCTGAGCAGCTACGATAAATTTGAGTATGTCAAAACGACACTCTTAAATGGTGCCAGTGATTATATTCTAAAGCCTACTTTAAGTTCTGGGCATCTGCTGAAGGTGCTGAGAAAAACCGCATTAAGAGTGCCCGGGATGCACCTTAAGGGTACGGCGGAGATGCCCTATGCCAGTCAGATTGAAAAATTTCTGCTGGGTTTTCAGGAAAAGCTGGATAATGTCACCTTCGTCAATTTATTTTCCCATACTTTCTATCGGCTTTTAGCCGTGGACATTAGAGGGGAAGATGCTCTGAAGATACGGGAAGTGGTAGAGGAGTTCTACTTAGAAGAGGGCGATTATGCAGCGGTGCCGATTTTCCTGGAGGAAGAAATTCTGTGTGTTGTGCTCAACTACCGCCGCAAGGATGAGAGTAAGATTTTGCGGGATGGGGAAAAGCTGGCTTCAAGGTTAGAATCGTTTTATTCCCAGAACTTTTGGGTGATGAGCCGGTGCTTTTCCAATATGCAGGAAATAAGGGATTATTATCTTAAAGATATCAAGGCGCAGATTCGCAGTGGGTTTTATCATCCGGGAATAACTTTTTATGTTGTGGAGGATTTTAAGAAAAAAGAGCGGGAGGAGCGATTTGCTTTTGAAGCCTACACCAACCATCTGAGCAGAGGCCGTTACCGTGAGGCACTTAAGTTGTTCCGGGAATATCTTGCCTATCTGTTGGGTTATCAGTTCGAGGCAGATAAGCTTAGAAATCTGACCAAGAATCTTTTGTATTATTTTTTGATGGAAATTGAAAGAACTGTGGGGGAAACCGAGGATTTAAAAGAAAAGTATTTTATCTTAATCGATGAGACAGAGGAAATCTGCGGTTACCAAAAGCTGTGTGAGGACATTTTTAATGAACTTACCCGGCTGACAGAAGCAGCTATTGGAAATGAAGATTACCGCATATTAGAAATCAAGAAATATGTGGAGGAGCATTACCACGAGCCTTTGGAGCTGTCGGTCATTGCTGACCATTTTCATTTTAGCTATAGCTATCTGTCCGCCTATTTCAGTCATACGGCCAGAGAAGGTTTTAGCGAATATTTGAATAAAATCCGGATTCAGCATGCCTGTAAGCTGCTGAAGCAAACCGTCATTCCCATTGCGAAAGTGGGGAGCAGCGTCGGATATGGCGAGCACAGCTATTTTTGCCGGGTTTTTAAAAAGCTGATCGGCGAGCCCCCCAGCCGTTATCGGAAAAATCGCAGCTATAAGGAATAAAAGATGAAAAGGATACATATTAACAGCTTGATCTTTAAATCAATAGCCATAGTGGTGGTAGGAAGCTTTGGCCTGGCGTTTTCTTTAAGCTTGGCCACTTTTTTGCTGTTCCAAAAAGTGTATATTAATACCTTTGCGGAATCCCAGAGTAAAGTTATCGATCATATAGACAATGATTTTTATGAATTTATGGTTGGTATAACTAATATCATGAATGATATTGATGGAACTTATGAGCCTATATTGAGTAATGAGGCGGAAGTCTTCGTCCTTGGAGAGAATAAAAAAAGCTCTATTGACAGCAACTTCGATGAAATCTGGAACAGCGATGTGGCGGCGGCTGCCCGGGCTAATCCCGGGCAAATTGTTTGTCTGTACCAGGAACGCGGATTTACCGGCACAAGTGCAGACAGTCCGGTGATAATCTGGGCTAAGGCATGGTCTTTAGACGGAGATGACACAGTGGATATGGTCGGTTTTATTACCGTTAAAGAAGAAGAAATCCGGGATATGTACAGCCATTTTATTTCACAGAATTGCGATATTATTCTTTTGAATCAGGATAATGAAGTCGTTTCAACGAATAATGGGGAATATTTAAGTGAAGATAGTCAAGAGGCGGACGCTTTATGCTACCAGATAGAGGTCATGGAGGATAAGGATGTATATCAGGAGGATACAAACGACCAGGAAGAATTGTATTTGATGCAGCAGCTGCAGAGCACGAATTATAAAATCGTCGGGATCATCAGCCCGAAAGAGGCCTTTAAGGAGCAGTTTGATATTGCCGGTATGATTCTCCCGATCTCGCTGATAACCGTAATTGCCGCGCTGATTATAATAATTATTATTAACCGGCAGACCAGACCTCTTAGTAAGATTGTCTGTGCAGCTGAGATTCATGCCCTGCAGATGCAGATTAATCCTCATTATATGTATAATACTTTAGGCAGTATTAAGTGGCTGATCAGACAGGGCGATGCGGATAAATCAATTCGGGTAATCGACGCCTTTATCGCGATGATGCAAAATGTCATCAGTAACAGTGATGAGTTCATTAGCGTTGACAAGGAAATGGAAAATCTAGAAAATTATGTTTTTATTAATCAGACCCGTTATGGCGAGTCTGTTAAAGTGGAATACTATATTCTGCCCCGGTGCTTAAAATATCAGATTCCCAAAATGATCTTACAGCCTTTGGTGGAGAATGCCTTCTTTCATGCCTTTTCTGGCGGAAGAAGGGGCAGCATTCAAATTTTTGCCAAGGAAGCAAAAGGGAATCTCAGGTTTGAAATTGTTGATAACGGTGTGGGTATGACAACGGAGCAAATGGCTGGGGTGCAGCAATGGAAGCAGCTTAAAGGTGAGCATTTAACCGGAATTGGAATTCGGAATGTAGACGAACGGATTAAGCTGCTTTATGGTGCAGAGTATGGTGTTAAAATCGTCAGCCGCGATGGGGTGGGAACAACAGTTACGATTACTTTACCGGGGAGAGAATAGTAGTGTACTCCTTATTCATTCAAAAGCTTTAACCTCCAAGACAGAAGCGCTCGTATTCTTTCAGCAGCGTCTCCATCTCATCAGTGGTTATGTTACTGAATGATTAGCAGCTCTAAAATTGTTGCGTATTACTTTTAATAAATCATTAATAAATTTGGAAAGTTCAGCAGTGTCCTCTTTCATTCCCGTGTTAATCCAATGATTTAAGATTCCGCTGCACCCGCTTGCTGAGAAATAGTAAAGCCATTCTTTTTTTGTCTTAGTCATCTCAGGAAATTGACTTTCAAAAGATGGGTACATCTG
>Ga0153999_1000967_pt1 | contig 11870 bp, 11 predicted proteins | sample TSNC083MetaG_FD_104675 | JGI IMG/M metagenome (GOLD analysis project Ga0153999, IMG submission 104675) | Attine ant fungus gardens microbial communities from North Carolina, USA - TSNC083 MetaG | ecosystem: Host-associated > Fungi > Mycelium > Unclassified | place: USA: North Carolina, Lumber... | reverse complement strand
ATTATAAGTTTTGCCGTATAACGGCAACAGAAGAAGCTTCCATGGCTCAGCTGGTAGAGCGACGCATTCGTAATGCGTAGGTCGCCGGTTCAAATCCGGCTGGAAGCTTGAAGCCTGAATCGCATGAATGCGTAGGTTCAGGCTTTTTTGATGGGTGAAATGGATGGCTAAAAAGGGAGGGATTTAGGCTCTCTGGTGTTTATTTGGTGTTTATTTCTGCAAAAAGAAAGAGAAGCGATTAAGCTTCTCCTGCAATCATCTTCTCTTTCTATGCGCAGCTCTTTTTCTAAATCTTTATTTTCATTAATCTTACACCCTAAATAGATTGCAGAGGGCTTAACGCTGTTTGTTGCTTTTCCTGGCAATGGTTTTTGATGCTCCAGATCATAACTAAAATATCTCCACTCCTTTTCGTATTCCCAATCAATATGTTTTGTTAGTGTGAATAATTGAATATATTTATTTTGAAAACCTTCTACTGGAAACACCGTATCGGTATAGTTGACGGGAAGCACTACTGTCCCGATTCCCATTAATTCAACTAAATCATACTCTATACAGAATCCCCGGTGGTTACAGGCATAATGGCTCCACATTAACCGCGAATCTACCAATTCAGAGAAACAAGATACATATGTATGTGACCTTATTGTATCTGACAAATCACTTATCTCTTTAATTCCTTTTTTGAAATTTAACACCTCTTTTAATTTAGTTTTGTCAGGTCTAAGAAAGTCCTTAAAATTTAGCAGAATCGCGGAATCGAAAGGATCATTAAATTTATTTGCTGCACTCGCCCAAATGTTATTCTCTCTTAGGCTAATCACATCATATAATTCTCCATCTGCATTATACGAGATACCTGGACGGTACTTGTATATTTTTCGTGGAAATTCTGCTTCACCATACAAAATATCGACACCCTTTTTTGTATCCTCCTCAATACATATCGCCTCTAATATATTATATTTCCACTGCCTCTTTTCTTCTTCATTCATAATTTTTTTCTCCTCCTCGTATTATATTATATCATGCATCCATAATACGCTATAATCCAATACATCACAATCTCAAAATGCGCATTATCATTCCCCAATTCATGCATAAGAAAAGACCACCAGAACCCGATCTGATGATCTTCCACCGGTACTTTCGCTCATTTTTGAGCAAAAGTCTTTTTCTTTTTTTCTCCATATGCCTCCACATCTTGTTAGTATGTGTTTCAGGAATACTACGTCCGTTTCGTCCATTTCTTTTACATATTCATTCATTTTTTCGTTGCATTCAGCTTTTGTCATTTGCCTGCTCCCTCTCTCTCCACTTCATTTTTCAGATACTGCATAAATATAATGATTTGATCCAAATCCTTGATCTTTTTAGCTCTGTAAGAATCCTTGATATGTATTCCTCCCGTTCCGATTGTCGGCGGATTTTCCCGCTACCGACCTCCTTTGAGTCAACCTCCTTCAGGCCATGCCTAATTCTATGACGTAGAACCCACGCTTCCAGCCCCAGAGAAGCGGCTACACGTTAGCTATCTGCCGCTTCTCTGCCGAATCCATTCAGTCTTCGCGAATAAAATATCAGTTCACCCAAGTGCATACCTGTTTCAATATGATTGATCTTAATTATTGACCATCCGGGCAGTGCAAGGCATCTCTTATAATGCTTATCCGCTTGTAATCATCTTCAGAAAGAGTGTCATATTCTTTATCGTCTGACCACCTCCGAAAGAGATCGCTCATAGCGTAAAGGTCACGAAGAACAAGGGTATTCTTTGTACGGCATACCTCATAATAGATAGCCTGACGCCAGTCTTCCCTAAATCCCGGCTGAACCTTAGGCCTTGACCGCATTGCGCTCTTTTCGGCTTTCATTCCCTGCATATATCCATAACAAAAGGCACAACAGATGCTGTCATATGAACCTGAAGCACTTTCATATATCTCGTTCATTTCCAGCGCGGTCATATTATAATGCGGGTTTATTTTTCCTCGAATTTCCGCTATTTTCTCCATTACAGAATGCTGTGCAATACATTTCCTCCTGCTTCTTCTCAATAGCCAATGCACATAGCGCGGAACCATATATAATGCTGTCCTCCGGTAGTCCAGCCCTTACCGCCTCCTTCTGCCAGAGACCATTCAACCGCTGAATCGCCTCAACAGACATCTTCCCCAACTCATGAACCACCACATTGGCAGATACACCGCTTTTTTCTTGCCCCGAATGCTCTTCTCTTACCATATTCTGAAATCCTTTCTTATCTGTTCTCCGCTGATAGCATCACGAGCAGCCTGAATTTCTGCCGCCAAATCTTTCAGTTTTTGGTTCTGCTCCATTAGATTCCCCTTTACTTCCGGGCGGTCGGTATGGTATACTCAAACCGCCCTATATTTGCATACTAGAGGGTAACTGCCCCTGCCGGAATGCCGGTTCTGGCAAGGGCGTTTTCTTATACGATCGAGAACCGGCGGCTTTCTGTCTGCTTGCTATACTGGCTATACAAGCTTTCATGCTCCTTTGCAAATGCCTTGCTGTCAAAGCGGTTTGTAATGACCTTCTTCCAGCGTACAATGAAATTACCGGCCTTAATTTCCTCCTGCCCCTTCGCTTCCATGTCCTGCTTAATCACCGCCTTAATGGCTTCGATCTCGCTTTCAAGAGCCTTTTGCTGATCCTCTATAAGGCTTTCAGCTTGTTTACTCGGTTTAATATTGCTCTTTCTCCCATCTGGGTACCTCCTTTAATTTGCAACCCCTCCAGCATCTTCCTGTCTATGACTGGCTCGCCCAGCGACGTTTCACGCGGTATATGGCTGAAGGTATCGGGCGCTTTCGGCTTTGACGTCTGGTTACGTCTTCTCCCGGTTGCTTTTATTTATCTTATATACTTATTATAAATGTTTTCGTTTAAATTGTCAATACCTTTGTTTAAATATTTTTATTTTCTTTTGCAATATACTAGTTGCATTTTTAAACTAAATCGTTTATAATTCATACAAGAGGAGGTGATGAGAATGGCAGTCTCTGAACAAATAAAGATTCTATGCATTAAGCTGGGTATTAGTGTATCTGAATTGGCACGGCTGAATAGCGCCAGCCCCCAAGCTTTCAGCCAGAAAATGAAGAGAGAAGGGTTCACTCCGGCAGAATTAAAGGAAATAGCGATCGCTGCGGGGTGTCAATATGAAAGCTCCTTTATCTTGCCAAACGGCGAAAAGGTAACAGATTAAAAGATAGCGCTATGACAACATAATATCCTTACCAGGGCAGCCGGAAGCGGCTTGCTACCCTCTCTGAGTCTTGCAGAAAGGGTGATGCCTTATGTCTACATACGAGGAATTCATGGTAATACTGACAGTTTCATTGCTGATCGTAGCCATCCTTAATTTGACACATGAGAAATAGCCGCCCCTTGCCTGGTAAGTAAGAGCGGCTATTTCGTAATTACGCGCCAGAGAGGGTAGTTTGCGCCTACCCGTCCGGCTGTCTTGTTAAGGATATTATACCGCACCCTCCCGCCGTCGTCAAGTATCCAGCAGGAGGATTTTTCTTTTTACGCCTCTCAATATTCCGTTTTCATGGTTCCGATCGCTTACAGTACTCGCCTGGGTCTGCTTAAAGATTACTGACCTCGTATTTTGCGATTTAAGCAATTCTTATCTCTTATAATTTTATCACGGACGCATTTAAAACCCGTCTATGGAATAATCAGGGGCCTTCTCGCGCGTCTTTCGTTATATCATCCATATGTAAAAACCGCCCGTTAATGGCTTATATGTTACTCTTTTTCGTTGTGATAAATGGGAAGGAAGTGGCGAATTTCTGTTTACTCAATGGAACGGAAAAATGATGTCCCCTGACAGTCCTTATCAAAAATTTAAAGCCGTGATTTCTATGCACAATGAAAAGGTGACGAACGATAGCCACCCTCTTACTAAGTGAAGGCATTGACCCGGTCACTGTAGCCAATCGGCTGGAACACGCAAAAGCATCCACCACACTGGATATTTACGCCCATGCTCTAGAAAAGAACGACCAGGCAGCAAGTAACACTTTAGAAAGCCTTCTATCCAAAAGGCAGGCTTGACCCCCTGGAATATTTGGCGTTTATTTGGTGTTTAAAGTTAAAATAAACGCACAGGGATAGATCGGGCCAATCAAATAAAACCACGTAAAAAAGTGGGTTTAGAGCATGTTAGGCCAGGATAGAAAAAGCTTTGAGTGCTATTCGTAATGCGTAGGTCGCCGGTTCAAATCCGGCTGAAAGCTTGAAGCCTGAATCGCGTGAATGCGTAGGTTCAGGCTTTTTTTGATGCAGGAAATCAGTTCTTGGAAATGGAGCGAATTTAGACAGCCGTTAGGGCAATTACACCAGCTGCCGGACATTTCTTTTGAAAGGAGCTGGTGCGATGGTTACATATACAGAATTGTTCACCTTTGTGATTATGCTGTGTGCCGTTATTACTCTTGTTAAACGCAAAAAGTAGCGCCCCTGCTCTGGTAAAGTAAGGCACTACTTTGCAACAACTTTGCCGGCGGACAGATGTACACTGGGCAGCGGCTCTCTTGTTAAGGATATTATACCGCAACCTCCTGCCATCGTCAAGCATTCGGCAGGAGGTTTTCTCTTTCTCTTTCTTTGCAATTTTGAATTTTATAATTAGTAAAAGAAAACCGCATTTTTTACAGTCGTGTAAATGGAATAAGCACTGGTAAAATATGCGAGTTCTTGGTATAATAGCAAGATAAAGAAGAGAAAAGAGGAAACAAAATGAAAAAACTGAAGTTAGTGATTTTGCCCTTGAGCATGGCTGTACTTATGGCTGCATGTTCACCAACGGACAATAACAGTACGACCCCAGTAGAAACCACAACAGAAGCCACTACGGATTCTGTTACGACAGAATCCGCGAAATTAGAAGAAACTCAACCAGTGAAAACTGAAACCAAAGCACCAGCCACAGAAGCTATTAAAGAGCCACTTCCCGACCTAACTATAGGACAGAAAAATGCTTTAGCTTCTGCTAAAAGCTATCTTAACGCTCTCGCTTTCTCACACAGTGGCTTGATAAAACAATTAGAGTTCGAGGGGTATTCGACCGAAGATGCTACCTACGCTGCCGATAATTGCGGAGCAGATTGGAACGAACAGGCAGCAAAATCGGCACAAAGCTACATTGACTCGATGGCATTCTCTCGTGATGGGTTGATAAAACAACTAGAATTCGAAGGATATACTACAGAGCAGGCAGAATTTGGCGTTACTGCTGTAGGATATTAATAATACTATATACGGGGTCTTGTACCCCCCGGCAATGCGCAATGACATCCGGCTGGAAGCTTGAAGCCTGAATCACGTGAATGCGTGGGTTCAGGCTTTTTTGATGCCAGAATTTCAGACCGTGCGCACAAAAAGAAAAGCACCCTGACCGGATGCTTTTTCTTTTTGTCGGCTGGAGTCGCTTATTTACTCCATTTTTGGATAATTGTTTCCGTATCCGTTACCTTGCCGAAAAACTGACGTATATTTGACAAAGACATCTCATGTACCGTCTGGTCCCAAGTGAAACATGCATCTTCAGGAACCACAACATAATAATCAAGCATACATGCATCGCGTACCGTCGTCTCAACGCAAATATTGGTGAGAAGCCCACATACAATAACCGTTTCAATTTTTCTTGCTCTTAGAAAAGTGTTAAGCACTGTGTTGAAAAAAGCGCTAAATCTAAATTTTCTAAATATAAAATCCCTGCTTTCCGGTGATAGTCCATATAACTCAACACTCCATGAACCTTTCTGACAAATCCGCGAATTGGAAATATTTTCGTCACCGTCCGGACGAGCTGTCCATGCGGGTGAGTCTGTAGCATCTTCCTCAATATTTTGTATATATATTACGGGAACATTATGTGTATGGGCAGCATTGACCAATGCCGACAGGTTGGGAATAATACGACTAATAGGTGCCACATTAAATCCTCTACGCGCAAATTCTCCGTCCGGATGGCAAAATTCATTTTGAACATCTACGATAATAAGAGCCGTATCGGTTTCTTCTAAGAGCCATTTCAAGTCTACTGTTTTCAACTGTTTAACCTCCAAAAATTATTTCGTTTAGTGAAAATATCTCAGTAACAAGATCGAACGATACATCTAGCTCATTATTTTCGAGTTAAGTACTTCTGTTTGTCGATTATTACCGCAATAAGAATTATTAAACCTTTAACATACGTAAGACTGGCGGATACACCGAGCCATTGTAAACCGATGGAAATAAGCTGCAGCAGTACAACACCTGTAATAATACCTCTAATTGTGCCAACACCACCAGTGAAAGATACTCCACCAATTACACACGCCGCAATCGCATCTAACTCATAATTTGCCCCGGTTGTCGCAGTATTAGAACCGATCCGGGCAGCCTCTATAAAAGCTGCAATACCATAAAGCATCCCTGCTATCATAAAGACGGCAATCGTTGTCCCAAAAACACTGACACCGGATACTTCAGCAGCTTCCGGATTTGCTCCTACTGCGTACATATTCTTGCCCAAAGAAGTCTTATTCCAGATTATCCATACAATGATTGCAATAATGATAAAATACAAAACATAATAGGGAATGCTTATATCGCCTATACTAAAAATATTCCCTTTAACCAATGTCGAGTATCTTTCATCTAAGCCAGTGATATTTTTACCGCCATTCGTTCCAAACTGCACATAAATAAGGGTAAGACCATATAGAATAAGCTGCGTAGCCAGTGTCACGATAAACGGATGAATCTTAAACTTAGTTGTGCAAAACCCATTGATGAAACCACACACAGCGCCAATGGCCAAAAGCAGCAGAAGGACTAGCAACGGATGGAGTGGATCCAGGCCGGGGAACATTTTTGCTGTAAAAGTGATACTTTGTTCCAGCGAAGCCGCTACGCAAGCCATTAGTCCCAACATACGGCCAGCTGACAGGTCCGTTCCGGCCAAAACGATAATTCCACCCATACCCAACGCCATAATGCCGTAGGCTGAAGTTCGTTTCAAGATATCCATCAAAGAAGAAATGGAAACAAAGGATGGAAATCGTATTGCTATATAGACGATGAACACGAGAATTAAAAGATATATCGCCCAGCCAATCAATAATCTCTTCCACCATTTCATTTTATCACGCAGATTATATGACCTGTATTCAGCAATACTATGATTCAATTTTTGAAGCATATTCTCACCTCCTCAAACAAAACTTGCTGCGCATTCCAGTATCTTCTCCTGATCTGCCGATTGTCCGTCAAATTCGCCGGCAATCCTTCCGCCGCTGATAACAAGAATGCGATCACAAATGCCTAATAATTCCGGCATTTCAGAAGATACCACAATAATGGATTGTCCGTTGCTTACAGCATCAAACATTAATTGATAGATTTCGTATTTCGCACCGACATCAATCCCCCTGGTCGGTTCATCCAGCAAAAGAATACATGGGTTTGTCAAAAACCAGCGTCCAATAATCACCTTTTGCTGATTACCGCCGGATAAGGATTGTATCTTCACTTCCTGTGACGGTGTTTTGATACTCATGCTATCAATCGCCCAGGTTGTATCTGCATTCATTGCTCGGTTAGAAAGAATACACATTTTTCGATATTTTTTTAAATTTGAAATCACCGTGTTATGGCGAATATTTAAAACTCTGAAAATTCCTGTAGCATGGCGCTCCTCCGTCAAGAATGCAAAACCATTTCTTATCGCGTACCGGGCATTTTTATTTTCTATTCGATGTCCATCTATTATGATCTCGCCTGATTTCCTTGTGGCTACACCAAATAGTAATTCCAAGATTTCCGTTCTACCTGCCCCTACCAGCCCGGCAAGTCCAAGTATTTCACCTTTACGTAAATGGAAAGAAACCTCTTGCACTTGATTATACTCTCCACTCAAATTTTTGACTTCCATTACGATGTCGCCCGGCTTGCCTTGTTTAGGCGGAAACTGATGTGATAACTCTCTCCCAACCATTTGTTTGATAATGCTCGGCACGGTAAGATCAGCCGTTCGTGCAGAGGATACTACTTTGCCATCCCGCATAACCGTAATTTCATCACTAATTTTAAAGATTTCTTCCATTTTATGAGAAATATAAATAATTCCGCAGTCAATTTTTCGGAGCCTGTCAATAATACGAAACAAGTGTGCCGCCTCATTTTCGGTAAGCGACGATGTCGGTTCATCAAATACGATCACTTTGGAATGATACGATACTGCTTTTGCGATTTCTACCATTTGACGAACCGAAACCGACAAATTTTCCATAATTGCCCGAGGATTAATATCAATTCCAAGCTCAGAAAACGCCTTTTTCGTATTTTCATACATCTTTTTTTCATTTACAAATCCGGTCTTTTTCGGCAGACGGCCCAACCACAGATTTTCCATAACGTTTCGTTTTGGAACCTGATTTAGCTCCTGATGAACCATTGCAACACCATGCTCTAAAGCTTGTCTTGGATGGTTAAAGGACATTTCCCTGCCTTGAAGATAAATTTTCCCGCTATCGATCGAATACAGGCCAAACAGACATTTCATTAGGGTTGACTTTCCGGCACCATTTTCACCTACGAGTGCATGAACCGTTCCCGGCTTAAGTCGAAAATCAACATTATTTAGTGCCTGTACCCCGGGAAAGCTTTTTTGAATTCCATACATCTCCAACACATATTCGCTCATTTCATACCTCTCTAACCTCGATAAAGCAGAAAATATCTGCTTTATCGAGGTATCCAAAATCAATGGCTTTTGTTTATTTTGTTGCGGCAAGCGCAGCTTTAGCATCTTCCGCATCAAACGGAGTAAACGGAATCACCAGATAATGCCCACCATTATCCGTTGACCAGCCATACTGGGCACATATCGTTTCAATGCCATCCAGCAGTTCTTTTCCATCCTGTGAGTTCTGCAGAAAAAGCATCAAACATTTTATCACTGCATCGGAATCCTGCAGTACAGATCCTTGTACCTGATTCGCGATAAGAGCGTCATATATGATCGGCGAGGCGTCAACCCCTACCACTGGAATATACGGATCACCTTCTTTTCCGGTATTCCAGCCAACATCCTGTAGGGCCTGAACTGCGCCAACGGCACCATCATCATTGTTTGAAATGATTAACTCAATTGGTTGGGTTCCTGTCATAGGGTTCGTTTGCAACGCTGTAGTCACCATGTCATAAGCTTCCGCAATCGACCAGTTCATTACTGAGAATTTATCCTGATTATTGGAATCGTAATAGCTTAATTCAGGCCAGCCTGCGGTAGTAAGATAATTATTGAACGATTTGATAACCGCTTCTGTTCGGTTAATCGACGCGTCATGACCAAGCTGTCCATAGAGAAGCATGTAGCTGATTTTACCATCACCATTCCTATCAAATAATTCTAGATTATCCCCCATGATTGACCAAAGTATTTCCGCCTGCACGAGACCGGCACCATATTCATCCGACCCAACGTAAGAAACCTGCTCATAACTTTCAAGAATCTCCGTGCTTGGCTTACGAAGAAACATTTCCACCGGGATACCTGCATCTCGGGCAGCTTCAACAATCTCACGCATAGCGTCATCTGAACTGGGTTCGGCAGGACAAACAATCAAAAAGTCCGACCCTTTGGATATGGCAGTATGAATTTGATCCAGCTGCGTGGCTTGATCCCCTCCGGCGTCATAATCATTGTAAGTAACGCCCAATTGCTCCAGCTGTTCAATAATACTAAGCCTCTGCATCCCCGCAAAGGTATTGGATGAATCATACATGAAAAAATCAACGACAAAATCACCTTTGTTTTCAGGAGTGGAAGTTTGATCCGGGTTGGAAGAATTGCCACCTGAATCTGAGCTGCTACATGCTGACAAGCCCATGAGCATAATAATTACCAACAAAAAACATAGCATTTTTTTCATATTTCTTTCTCCTTTAATGTAATTATTTTGTTTTGAAAATAACAACTGCTCCTCGTCCCTGATTAATTTTGAAGATAACAATTACGATCCGTGCTCTAATTCTTTATAAATATCATAACGTTCATCCCTCCTTATGTAAAAAATAGAAAAATAAGAGTGCGTATTGTCAAACAGGTTACCACTTGCTATAATAAAAATGCCAATCCAGTCAAAACATTGATAAATAAAAGTTGAGTAAGTAAAATGATTATATGGTAAAAAATGTTAAATTTTCTAAACTTTTCTATTTATTAATAGATTAGTAAGGTAAAAGTCCATGTTTATTAGCTTTATATTACCATACCCACCAATTTTATATCTATAAGAAAACTGACTAATAATGCGACAAAATTGCCAAAAAACAAACACGAGCAGAACGGAGTTATTCTATGATTGCGGAACGTTACAACTTGCATTTGGATAAAGATTATTATGAAAATGACAGTGGCGGTTTCCCCACTTTTCCTTTCGGTGCTTTTTGCACAAACCTTACCGATACCTTAACCGGCAACTTACCGTGGCATTGGCATGAAAGAGCGGAGGTATCCATTATCAGCGGTGGAGATGGCCTGGCCAAGATCAATGGGCAACTCCGGCTGGTGCGTCAAAATAGTGGTTTGTTTATTAACTCAAACGTATTACATCAAATATCACCCGCGGGAGAAAACGACTGCATTGTTTCCACCATTACCTTTAATCCGGCCTTTATTGCAGGTAATCCATCTGAATACCTTATGGAAAAATATGTAACGCCCTTAGCAGAATGTGCTTCCCTACCAAGTGTATTGCTTGACGGGACATGTAAATGGCATCCCGAGGCGTTAGCTTGTATTGAAACCGCATTAAAGGCAATTACCCATGAAGAATATGGATATGAATTAGTCGTTGTATCCGCAATTATGAAACTCTGGCATATGATTGCGTTTAACAATAAGGAATTAATTGAGAAAGGGCTAAAAGCAGAAACAGAAAGTGCGAGACGTGCTAAAATAATGCTAAACTTTATTGAGAAAAATTTACATGAGAAAATAACAATATCTGAAATTGCTGCTGCAGGAAAAGTCAGTGAGCGCGAGTGTATTCGTTGCTTTAAAGAGGTCATAGGTTCCCCTCCCATACGCTATCTGCAAAAATTGCGCATATATGAGGCCGCGCAGCTTCTGACAACGACAGATATGCCTATCACACAGATTTGCAATATCGTTGGCTACAATGACGCAAGTTATTTTGCCAAAATTTTTAAGCGTAGTATGAACGCGACTCCCCGTGATTATCATAGAAATTACGAAAGCCAACTTTAGTGTATTGTCTGGCTCATAATTAGTGAAACTGCACTCCCTATTTTGCCATCTGCGGTGTTGTCATCAGTCGCCGTAGCAACCGCTACGCCTCCTTCTTCCGCCTTGCAGACTAACAAAATATGAAGCACAGTTTTACTAAAGATGAACCGGACAGCACACTAGTGTACCGTCTTTCTACGGAGACATTTATGAAGGCTTACGAAAGAGAGAAGGCGGATACTTAAGCAAGCATCCGCCTTCTCTATAAATCATCTAAATATAGTCAAAGTCATCCGGTGCTTTGAACCACGAGCTTCGCCCCATATGCATTATATAGAGCAGAACTGCCATAATCACGTAGCTAATGACAAAAGGAGAAAGTGGATAAAAACCCATCTCGGCACTATGTATCAGCCCAAAAAAGGAAAGTACTGCGCCTGCAAGGGCGCATATGCAAGCTTTGTCAAGCCGCTTGTCAATCACAAATGCCGTTAGTGTTCCAAGAATAATACCGATAATAATCGCTCCGGATTTTACCGCAGGCACGCCATTCCACATAACCCCATTTTCGATAAGCTGTCTCGTT
>Ga0153999_1000965_pt1 | contig 11876 bp, 13 predicted proteins | sample TSNC083MetaG_FD_104675 | JGI IMG/M metagenome (GOLD analysis project Ga0153999, IMG submission 104675) | Attine ant fungus gardens microbial communities from North Carolina, USA - TSNC083 MetaG | ecosystem: Host-associated > Fungi > Mycelium > Unclassified | place: USA: North Carolina, Lumber... | reverse complement strand
GCAGTAAAGGATATCAAGGGGAAGTTTGTCTTAAGTTATAACGATGATGCTTTTATCCGTGAATTGTATCAGGAATATCAGGTGATTCCGGTAGAGCGTAACAATAACATGTCACCGGGAAATCCCTTTAAGGAATTGATCATAAAAAATTTCTGATGATGAGGGAGGGAAAAGATGAGCGGAATGCAGCCGCAGATAAAAATATTGGAAAAATTGCAGGGAGAAAAAAATATGCTTACAATAGCAGCACCATCGAAGCTGCGGTAAGGGGTGAAATTATAAAAGAGAGTTTAAAATGCAGAAAGGAAATCCGGCTGTCGGAGGCAGAACTGTTGGAACTGCAGCGGCAGGCGGAGGAAATGGGGGTAAAGGATTCCCAGTACCTGCGGATGCTTATTACCAATAACCCCAGGGATTACCCAATCATCAGGGAAGAACTGTACCGCCTGAATAATGAGATCAACCATATTGGTGTGAATATCAACCAGGTGGTTCATAACAACAACAGCGGGTTGTATTCCCGGGAAGACAAGCACCGGCTGTATGTGATGATGAAGCAGTTGAAAAATTTAATACAGATGGTTCTGGAAAAGCTATAGGTGGTTAAATGGCAATCAGCAGGATATTACATATGAAACAGGCAAAGTCCGGATATATGGCAAAGCACCTGGCGAATGCCCTGAAATACATCACGGATCCGGAAAAGACACAAGACGGTCGGTACGTGGGGAGTGTCAATTGCGGTGCCCAGACAGCACTTGCCCAGATGATTGATACGAAACGGCACTACGGCAAGCTGGATAAGCGGCAGGGCTACCATATCATCATTTCCTTTGAAGAGACGGATGTATCTGCGGATATTGCCTATGAGATCATGGGGAAGTTTGCAGAGGCGTATTTAGGGGGTGCATTTGAGGCAGTCTATGCAGTCCATGACGATACGGAGCATATGCATGCGCATCTGGTATTCAACAGCGTCCGCTGCAAGGATGGGTATAAGTATGATTATAAAAAAGGGGATTGGGAGAAATACATTCAGCCGCTTGTCAACCGGCTGTGCGAAGAATATCAGCTGGGGACACTGGACCTTGATAAAGTCCGGGAAAATAGGAGCAGACAGACAGGTCTGGAAGAAGGGGAAGCAGTCAGGGAAAAAGCACTGTCGGAGCGGAACCGGCGGATTAAGAAAGATGTGGACCGGGCAATACAGGAGGCAGATACTTACGAAGAATTTCAGGAGCTGCTAAAGCATATGGGGTATGATCTGCGGGGTAAAAAGCATTTGGCAGTCCGGGAGGCAGGAGCACAGCGCCACAGGCGTATTGATGATCTCGGTGAGGAATATACGGAAGAAATGCTGCGTTACCGTATCGGGAGACCGCCGGTGCCTGAAACACCTGAAACGGAAATAAGAGGGAAGGAGGCTGCATTGGTTTGTATCTTTGTCCCTTACCGGAACCGGCATTTAACCAGGCATCAAAGGGAGTGCTTCATACGGAAATACCGCGCCGGCAAGATCCATGAAAATCCGAAAATGTGGAAATACAAAGCGAACCTGCAAATTTTGAGACGGCTGCAGGAAGAGTATCTCTTCCTTGTGGATTACGGTATTACAAAAAAAGACCAGATGGAAGAGTGTCAAAGTATTTTAGACCAGCGTTTGTATGATATCGGGAAAGAGAGCAGGGATTTCATACTGGAAAAAAGCAGATATCAGTTGGTTTTAGATATATTAAAGGAGCTGCGCTCTGCCAGACCGGAAGCGGATCTATATGCAGTGGAGGGATATCCCGAATTTGAATCGGAGTACCGCCATTACCTGCAGTTGGAGGAGCGGATCCATCAGCTGGGATTTTCTGTGCCTCAGGCAGAGAAGTCAGACTTATATTTTAAAAATAAAAGCGAAGAAATTAAGGGACGGCGGAAAAAGGTTTTAAGGGAAAGACGAATCGCTGCCCGTCTGCATGAGAAGGAGTTTGGTAAAGGTCAGCAAATGGAAATTGAAAACCGGCGGAAAAAGGCCGGAAAAAGAAAGTAAAAACAGGACTGCCCTGTAAAAGGGTAAAAAATAATGAACAGATATAAGGCTGCAAGTCACAGGAAATGAAAATTATATCATTTCCTACCAGGCGGAGGCCTAATTTCTGGTGATGGAGAGGCGGTTTTTATGGAATTAAATAAGATTATTTTAGTGACAGAGAACTGGAAGGGAACGGAAGCAAACATGCTCCTGACGTTTGAGGATTACAAAGTCAGAATAGTGTTACCTGCATTTGAAATACCGGATGCAATCGCAGATGCAGTAAGCGATCTGTATGATAGTCTGGCAGACAAAGAGCACTGGGGAGAACTTTATGATGGTGTCAATAAATCGGTTTCTGCACGTTTTTGTAGCGGGGAAACACAGCTTAGGCAGTTTTTGATGGGCGATTTTAACGACACCGGTCAAAAGATCTTGCTGGATGAGGGAAGATGCAGTACGGCGTGTTTAGAGACATTAAAGGCAATCGGAGCAGGGACGGATGGCAGAGGTGCCGGACTGCGGTATCAGTATGATCCGGTGGATAAGGATTTTTCCCAAGGGGAGGTGCTGCACAACCTGAATGGTGACGATTACCGTGTAATTGAGAAATTGTCTGAAAGGAACCTGTTGCTGATGAAAGAGCGCAGCGGAGAATTTATTGTTGCTGTTGGTGTTGGTTTTTTTGCGAGAATTCCCAAGGGAGAATTGCCGACAGCAGATAGCAGGGTTTATGGTATCGAATGGGATCATGGGATTTATTATGGTTCCGCTCCATCTTACATAGATTTTCAGCGGATTCGTGAGGAATATGGTGAGAAACGGGAAGTCAAAACGCTGGCTGACTTTAGGATGGAGCAGTCTGAGAAGTTTTACATGCTCCATAAGATTATGAACAGCCCTTTGATGGAGCAATCTGTCAAGGAAGCTGCAGAAAACAGCATATATGAGATTTTTTCCACAGAAAAGGAAGACGTGTTCAGAGATGATTTAAGTGAAGGCAGATATGACCGCTATTTTTCCGGAACACCGGGAGTCAGAAAGGACAAGTCGGAAGGACTTTTTGATAATAGCAGGAGACGATAAAAAGGAGGGTTCATTGATGACATTAGAAGAGGAACGGTATCTGGAGGAATGCAGGCGGCGGCTGAAGCCTGACCAGACTGAAGCAGCAGCAGCGGCCATTCATTACGGCATCCCATTGGAGGAGATACAAAAGATTGCACAGAAGAATTTAAACGGGGAACAGATGCAGCAGATCATATTTGCCGTCATGGAAAATGTAGGCGGCAAGGCACTTGATTTTCTGCTTGAACATGGTGAGCTTAATCACTACCAGTTAAAAGAGGTGTCCCTTGGATTTATCCATGGTTTATCTTTTGAACAGGTGAAGAGCTATGCAGGCAAAGGAACCAATGCCCACCAAATGAAAAAGATGCGCCTGCAGCTGGAGGCTTCCTTAGCTAGGACAAGCAAGAAAGAAGACGGCATGGAAGAATATATGCAGGGGCTGATGAAGATCATGGAGGAATCTATTCAGCAGTTTAAGGAAAGTAATGAGCGTTTTGACGCATTGGCATTGTTAGTGAAGGAACATGTGGTCGAAGAAAAAAATAATGAAATAAAGGATTTATACAAAAGCCTGCAGGGCAAGGATGAAATGATAAGGAAACTAAAACAGCAGCTGGCAGAAAAAGAGAAGGAAATCCGGGGGCTGAAAAACCATGAAGGGCAGGAACAGACGGAGAAAATGGCGTCGGAATCAATTGTTAAGCAAAGTACGGGGATTTCTGCATGGCAGGATGGGAAAGAAAGCAGAAACAAGCGTCTGGCAAAGTGGTTAGGGCTTATGAAAAAAGATGATGATATTTTAGGGCAGCTGCTGGGTGCCGAGTTTTCACCGGAACAGATGGAAGAGGTGAAAAAATGTGTGGAGCAGGGACTTGATTACCAGGAAGTGACCCAGATTATAAAGGCTGGCGGGACACCAGAGAAAATGCAGAAGCTGCGGGAAATCATACTGCTGATGAAGGCAAGGAAGGCAGGTGCGTAAATGTTTTATATAGAGAATGTGAGACAATGCATGGAGCTCATAAACGGCCTGGAGCAGAAAGGTCCCTGTTTTAGCAATGAGGAGAAAAAGGATATTTACCGGATGGCCTTGCATATGCCTTCTTATCAGGATATAGAAAAATTGATTCTTCAGATGGCAGCGCCGCAAGCCGGGGAAGGGGAGCGGAAAAGAATGATGAGGCAGTATCTTGTGAAAATACAGGGGGATTTAAATCCTATAGCCATACAGATCCAGGATTACATTTTTCAGCTGCTGAATATGGCTCGTGAGAAGGAGAAGGCAAACTATATGCTGGAAGCTCTGCTGAAAAGAAATGATATCCAGTACAATTTGGACACCGTGATTCAGCAGCTACATGCGGAGAGCAGACATACCCACAGGATTTAAAAATCATGAGTAAAATCCTGAACAGCTTTTAGTTTTGATTTGAGAGAGAGAGTGGCATTGTTTAGCAATTTGAAAAATGAACAAAAGTTTTTTCAAAAACACAAATAATATAAGTATTAACATCACATATTGCTGCGAATAAGCTACATTATGAAATATTCATTGCGATTTCGCAGCAAATATGTTATGCTATTTGACGGAGGTGCTATTTATGAATCCAGTAGGTTTTTATCTTAGAGAATTGCGGACAAAATTGTCTTTGAGTCTGAATGATGTATGCAAAAAAACAGATATAACAACAACCCGATTAAACCGTATAGAGTTAGGACAGATTAATGAACCCTCTCCTAAAGTGTTAAAAACATTATCTATCTTTTATAATATTGATTTAATTGATCTATACAAAAGGGCAGGTTATTTGGAAGATAATAGTTTTAATGATCCATCAGTTCCTTTCTGTAATTATCAAACACTTAATTGTGAGGAACGCAATTTTGTTCAGCAAACGATAGATTTCTTAGCTGAAAACCATCATCAAAGAAACGAGGGGGGTACACCATGAAATATAAATTAGGAGAGCTTTTCTGCGGGCCAGGGGGTATAGCTTATGGTGCTTTAAGAGCTCATAGTACAGATGGAAAGTACTCAATTATTCACCAGTGGGCAAATGATTATGATAAAGATACTTGTGCGACCTATTGCCGCAATATCTGCAAGGACAAGTCTGAAACCGTATACCATGAAGATATTCGCAAATTTGATATGAGTAAACTATCCCCGATCGACGCCTTGGCTTTTGGATTCCCATGCAATGACTACAGTGTAGTAGGTGAACAAAAGGGAATGGATGGAGTTTATGGTCCTCTTTATTCATATGGCGTTAAGGCGTTGAAAATTTTTCGGCCGGACTGGTTTTTAGCCGAAAATGTCGGTGGCCTTCGCAATGCAAATGATGGAACAGCATTTACTAAAATTCTCAGTGAATTAAGAGGAGTAGGTTATGAAGTCACTCCACATTTGTATAAGTTTGAACAATATGGAGTACCTCAGGCAAGGCATAGGTTAATTATAGTAGGCATTAGGAATGACTTGAGCAAAAATGTTACATATAAAGTACCGTCTCCAATCCCATATTCTGATATTGATAATAGATGCAGAACAGCAATAGAAGTACCGCCTATTCCCAAGGGTGCGTTAAATAATGAATTTACAAATCAATCTGAAACTGTTGTTCAGAGATTGCAGCATATACTACCGGGGCAAAATGCATTTACAGCAGATATTCCAGAAGAATTGCAGCTCAATGTCAGAGGAGCGAGAATGAGCCAGATATATAAACGCCTTGACCCCGAAAAGCCGGCTTACACAGTTACGGGCAGCGGCGGGGGTGGAACACATATTTATCATTGGTCAGAACCTAGAGCCCTAACAAACAGGGAACGTGCAAGGTTACAAACATTTCCCGACACATATGAATTTATTGGTTCAAAAGAAAGCGTACGTAAGCAAATCGGTATGGCGGTACCGTGTGATGGTGCAACCGTCATTTTTGAAGCCATTCTTAATAGTTTTGCAGGCATTGATTATGAAAGCATACCCAATAATATTAATGAATAAAACTGGGACTTTCATGTTCAACTCACAAATGACAAATAGTATATTAATAGACCCCATCAAGAGAGGGGCATAACAACTATTAATTCTTTCAGGATATGCTACACCCACAATGGCATCATGACATATGACGCAGATAAAAGAGTGTGGATTGGTTCCGATTAATATAAAACCCATAGTTGGAATGACTAATTATGATAGACTTATAATAGATGCACATCAAGGATTGAAGCAATCCCACTATACACGCAGCGATCCGAGATATTTAAGACTTTAATGTCAGTATATCTATCAAGGTGTACCTGTTCATAGTAAACGATATATTTGGTTGAAAGATGGATGTCCTGTCGAGATCTATGCCGAATCACCAAATTATACTCAAGCCGGCTTTAGCATGGGAAGGCGAAAGTATATAGTTGACTGCGATCCAGTTGCGGCATTAATATATTTCAATCAAGTTAAATGCGATTCAATATTTTGTAACCATTCTGAGGTGGAAGAAGAGATGGTTTTCTTACCAACACACCCAATCCTTGAGTCGGAGGATAACCAAGCTATGACTTTACAAGAAACAGATGTCAGTTCAGTGACTTTGTCTCTTTTAATAAATAAAGAGGAGACTGGCTATGGTTCAGAATAAATTGGGGACACCGCAGAAATGGTATCCTTCGTGAACCTAATCAAGCCTATATAAGTTTATCTGCTTCAATTTCTCGTTCGGGATTTTCCCACTAGCAGGACAGCATTTTCTGTGGTAACCGATGATAATATACAATTAATACTTCGTGTTCAGCAGCAAAATGACAAAGCAATTACCACACCGATGAATAATTCCCTTATAGGAGAATATTTAAGATATAGAATTGGTGTACTAAATGGAGCATTTGTTAATAAGACTGACTTGGAATGATATGATCGAACAGAGGTGGATTTCTACAAACTTGATAAAGAACATTTTTATATGAAAATTTCCGTATAACAACTGTTTAAAATAATTAAGAAAGCAGGCGATAAAATGATTAATTATTGGTGGGTAACACGCCCTAAACGCAGATTAAACTCTGTGCCGGAAGTTTTAGCAACTTTCGCTGAAATATCACTTGATCAGGAATGGCAGGGACAGAGAGATACACATCTAACATTAGAAGAAGCATTGGAATCCGCTAATCTTAAGCGCAAAGGTGAACGCCGTGATCAGACTGGCGGTGGTGCCCGTACTTACAGAGCTTGGATTGCCAGTCTTGGCTTAATTTTCACGCAGGAATCTACTCAAAAAATAAAATTAACATTAGCAGGCGAAGCAATTATGAATGGTGATTCTCCGGTTGAAATTTTAAAACAGCAGATTTTAAAATACCAATTTCCCTCATCTTTTTCTACAGGCAGAGGTGTTGGGGTATCCCCGCATTTTAAAATCCGCCCTTTTCGATTTTTACTTCGTTTGCTGAGTGACTCAACGATCGAAAGTTTTTCCGAAGAAGAACTAGCTAAAATAATTATAGTTGAAGCAGATAATGAATCAGAAGTTTGCTATCGAAAAACTGTGAAGAAAATTCACGAATTCCGAGATAAAGGTGACTCCTGCCTTTCTCCTGACTTTTTTGAGAAATATGCACCTGGCAAAGGTACAGTAAATCCTGATCATCCATTCAGCCATTTGACAGATACAGCTAATACTTTAATTAACTGGCTTGAATATACACAACTGGCAAAAAGGGATTCTGATGATAAAAGGATCCGAATTATAGAAGATAAAATTGATGAAGTTCAGAGTATACTTGCGACAGCACCATCTTTCATCGACAGACCTAATCAGCATGAGTATTTTCAGAGAAAATATGGTCTTGATCCCAAACATAAGAAAGATACTCGCAATTTAACTGAATCTAAAACTATAACTGCAAGTATAATTGCTGAACAAAAAATAAAACAGGCTTTTATTGGCGAATCGTTAAAATCTCCAATAGGAAAAATAACTACAAGACTGATTGAAATAATTGCTGATCAGACAGGATTTGAAGAAAAGTTAGTCGAAGAATTACTTCAAAAGTTGTATCCGCATGGAGCAATCGGCTCGTTTATGACGGAATACTTTGAAATGGCATTTAAAGGCCGTGATGAAGCAACAGAATTTGAGCGGGCAACAGTGGAGTTGTTTAAAACAGCTTTTGGATTTAATGCTCAGCATGTTGGTCCGATAGGACTGACGCCGGATGTACTATTACTCTCTGACCGTGAAGGCTATGCAGGAATTATTGATAATAAGGCATACAGTAAATATTCGGTTAGCAATGATCATTATAATAGAATGGTACATAACTATATCGGTGGGATTGAAAACTATTACAGCGGATCATATCCTCTTGCCTTTTTTTCATATATTGCAGGAGGTTTTGGCAAAAATATAAATAATCAAATTCAAAATATTGTAAATGAAACACAAGTACACGGAAGCGCAATGAGTGTATCGAACATGATTAAACTTGTTGAAGAAAATTCCCAAAGTACCTATGAACACTGCCGCATTCGTGACATATTTTCTGTCGACAGACAAATTGTACTTTCAGATTTAAAAAGGTGAATGATATGGCTGATAATCAATCTAAAGAGGCTAGAAGCTATAATATGTCTCAAATACGAAGTGAAAATACTAAACCTGAGGAAATTGTAAGAAAATATCTTTTTTCAGAGGGTTTCCGTTATCGAAAAAATGATAAACATTATCCCGGACACCCTGATATTGTCCTGCCTAAATATAAAACAATTATATTTGTTAATGGCTGTTTTTGGCATAAACATGAAGGGTGCCGTTTTTTTGCATGGCCCAAATCAAACACAGAGTATTGGGAAAATAAAATTAATCGTAATCATGAACGAGATAAGCTGGTTCAATCCGAATTGCGAAGTGCCGGATGGAAAGTGATTATTGTTTGGGAATGTGAAATAAAAAACAAAAAAAATGCGGAAAAACGGCTCAAATTATTAAGGGAGCAAATAAAAGAAAATTGAATTACCTATGTACAAATTAGTCAAAGTATTGAGCGTGAAGGAGAATTTTATGGATAAATTGATTAAACTGTTGGCTCCTTTTGGTGTTATGGGAATAGTTTTCATAGTTGCACTTTCTTCAGCAATGGCTGCAGGGCTTGCAGGAGCAGCTGCATTTACCTCTGCGCTGGCTGCTTTCGGTCCAGGAGGCATGATAGGAGGATTGATGACACTTGGAGTGGTTGGAATTGTTGCTACATTAGCGGTAGATTATGGCTATGATGGCATTGTTATTGCAGTTGTGAAAGAACAATTGAAAACTAAGTCCAAAGATGAAATTTGGTGCGAAATTTCAAGGAAAAAGTTTGTTTCTAAAGATTTAAAATTAAAAATTAAGGATTACATAGATCAAGCATAATGTGCTAACTGTACAGCCGTTAGCTTTATTCGTCTAATCCATAATATATTAGTTTGTATACGGAGGTTGATCAGGGTGAAGTATAACTCTATCCATGAAATGATAAATGATGTGATCAAAAAGCAGATTGAGGAAGATACGAAAAAAGGAGCTTCCGAGCAGGAGATAATTGAAAAAATTGAAAAGATTGACTTTACAGTAATATACTCTGAACTTTTTGAAAAAGTTACAATTGATATGCTTGACTATTTTAAGTCATCTATGTATGAGTTTATTGTTGAACAACAATCCTTAACCGATGAATTTTTGGCTAGACAAAGGCAGAAATGGGGTAAAAGTTTTATTGCTTATGAATTCATGTATTGGCTCTCTGTTGAGGCAGCAGAGAGATATGGTCAATACTTAGGTGAATTGAGTAAAAAAGAAGATTTAACTCAATCTCAATTTCAGTATTTAGCTTTAAGAGAGCTTCATAGTAGGGCATGTCAGATTTTTCTGGAAATATTATGTTTAATGCAAAATGGTTTCGCTGATGGTGCATTTGCTAGATGGCGAAGTATGTATGAATTGAGTATCATATCATGTTTTATTCATGAATCAGGAGAATTAGTGGCGAAAGCATTCTATGACGCAGCCCAAACAGAAGATAGATATGATTGGGCAAAAACAGCTGAATGCTTTTGTAGTTCTAGATATCAAGACTCAAAATATCATATAACTTTCTCAGATATTGCAAAACAAACTCATTTTACAAAAAATCGAGTTTGGAAGCGACAATATGATATGGGTAATAAACTCGTCCATGCTTCACCACAGGGGACGTTCAAAAGATTAGGAAAAAAAGAAGATATACATGCTGTGATAGTTGGCCGAACAGATTATGGTATTTCTACACCTGCGGAACACGCTGCAATTTCTTTAGCAATGATTACATCAGATTTTTTAGGACTTCATTTTTATGAAGATGGGATTATAGCAATCAAATACATATCGGAATGGATTGATGTAATTCGCAACCACTTTGAGCAAACAGAAAAAGATTGCTTTAATGATGATCATATTCATGCAAATAATTGATTGAGAAGAGTGGTCAATGAAGTTTTATAGATTTTTATTTATACATTATGTTTATAACAAGGTAAGAATAGTTGCAGAACAAAACATAAGGAGCATATTGTAGAAATCTTACCAAATTAGTGATTTAGCCGTGTTGGGTGACTATGATTAGGAGGAAAATTGATGGAAAATGTATTTGAGGAATTTTTATTAAATGCAGGTTTATATGAAAAGCAAAATATAAATAAAGATAATATTTCGGAGTTAGTGCATTATTATAATTTTTGAACTGTGGGAAGAACAAAGAAAGAAAAAAGAAGCTGAGCAAAGAATATCAGGTGCAATTATCCAAGATAACGTCAAAGTTATAAATACATAGACAGATATAGTAGAGCTATTGATCATAATAGTATAGTCAAATTCTAGATCGTAGTTCACATTATCCATATTAGACGGAACTTTTTATAGTTTCCCAGCTTCCTAATGTTTAATATCGGCAATACAGCCACTTTTGCTTAATTCATATAATTTTAATTTCATATTAACAATTCAAACCACAAGGCGATAAGATAACAACGCTCTGTGGTTTTTTATATAGATTAAATACAAAATTTGACCAGGAGGTGTAAAAAAACGTTAATAATTGAATATCAAAAAGACAAGGAAGGATTATCGCTGTAGTAGAGATAGTCCTTTTTATTATGGGGAAGAAAAAAGAGAAAATTCAGAGGAAAGGAGAACGGGTAACCGGTTGATGTTCATGAACAAAATAGTGATGATAAAAAATCAAGTTATGTTGAAAACTCTTCAACATAAACAAAACCCGACTCAAAAATCCGGTTACGCAGGAAGGTAAGATAATGAGTGAAATACAAGATGTAGCCCAGATCGTCAGGGTGTCTTATGAAGGTGTGGAGATCTGCGCAAAATTGACAGGTGCAAGCTGGAAGTTTGTTAAAGAGTTTTTTGCTTTACTGAAAAAATTGATTGATCAGGAAAAGCTTTCCGGTAAAACTGCCGTAAAGAAGTTATTGAAAAATGGCGGTGATTTACAGGTTTTTAAGTTCCGGACAGAGGATTTAAAGACGGTTAAGAAATTAGCCGACAAGCATAAAATCCTTTATTCCATTTTACCGGATATTAACAAAAAGGATGGCATGAGCGAGATATTATTCCATAGCCAGGCGGCACCACGTATGCAGGTCATCATGGAGATGCTGAAGGATTCCAAAATTGAAACGATGGATGACTATTTTTCAAATGGGGAGCCGGAGGAATTAGAAAAAATGGTGCAGGATGCCGGAAAAAAGCAGCCGTTC
>Ga0153999_1000964_pt1 | contig 11893 bp, 11 predicted proteins | sample TSNC083MetaG_FD_104675 | JGI IMG/M metagenome (GOLD analysis project Ga0153999, IMG submission 104675) | Attine ant fungus gardens microbial communities from North Carolina, USA - TSNC083 MetaG | ecosystem: Host-associated > Fungi > Mycelium > Unclassified | place: USA: North Carolina, Lumber... | reverse complement strand
TTCAGTACGTGTCAGAGAAGTTTTCTTCGATTAGTCATCTTTTGATTCTGTTTCTAGTCAACTTCGAACGTCTTGACGATGCGGTTCGTGCTCGGAAGGCTCTCAATGGACGGGATGTTCTGGGAAGTGACGTTGGTGCCATCAGAATCGGGTTTGCAAAAGTTCCTGTCAAGAATGGGCAAGAAGGTACTGGTGGTCCGGAAGAAAGTTCAAGCATTGTGGTTCAAGGTGCTGGTGATCTGAGCGTCGGTGCCACAATTCATGCTCTTCGCAACGTCAAGGGTGCATCTACCATCCCCGCTGATCAACAAGTCCTCGGGGGGACTATCGAAAACTACAGGTCAAACCTTCTACTCAGTATGATTGGCTCTGGCAACCACAACGTGTCCGATGGATTGGCTAAGCCACCCGGTCTTACTCTATCGGTCACCGAGCAACAGATGATCATGAGGGAACTGAGTGCTGGTAGTTCAGATGCAGAGCTGGACGTTCAAGCCCTGGCAGGTGAGCTACCTGTGTATGGAAGCCTGGGACTACTTGAACTTGAATCAATCTGTAGAATTCCGTCCTCCGACCATGTACTACACTACGATTCCTCTCGTTTCCGAGAGGACCAACAACAGGCGCTGGGATGCTGCCAAGCTTCGTGAACTTCGAAAACGCCTTGATTCCGGTCCAATGGGCACTGAGGAGATAGACCAAATTGCTACCGATTTCACAGATAGCGAAATTGTGGACCTTGCGTCCGATTGGCTTGGCAACACAGTGAGCTGGATGCTGTGTTATGCCAATATTATGTATTGACCTGTTTATAGGTCGTGCAGAAGTTGTTCGAAAAGTGCTCCTCTGTACCTCGCTTTGCGATGCTGGAACGTCTGGCCCCACATTTGGCCATGATCGGCATCCACAAGAATGGTACATGGGCTGCCCAAAAGATTATTGAATGTGTTTCTGCCCCCGAAGAAATCACATTGATCGCCCAAAATTTGAGGGCTTATGTACCTCCCCTCTTATTGGACAGTTTTGGGAATTATGTCGTACAGTGAGCAAGCGTTCTTCCGTGCATTGAAATCTAGATTTGAATATTGACGTTTGGTTTTCAGATGCTGCTTGCATTTCGGCCAGCCGGCTAACGAGTTCATCTTTGATGCCATTGTCGATCGCATGTGGGAAATTGCTCAAGGACGATTTGGTGCTCGCAGTATGAGAGCTTGCTTGGAAAGTCCTCATATCACCCTCAGTCAACAGCGTAGGATTGCGACTGCCATTATTCTGAACTCTATTCCGTTAGCAACTAACCCGAATGGAGCGCTCCTTCTGACTTGGCTTTTGGATTCCTCCAACTTCCCGTCGCGTTATAACTTGTTGGCTCCTCGCTTCACTCCACATCTCTCACACCTGTGCACCCATAAATTGGCATCGCTTACCGTCCTTCGCATTGTCAATCAAAAGAGCGAGCTTAATGCCTCTCGTCAGATTGTTGAGGCACTGTTCAATTCCCCTGGAGATCACGTCCTCACCGATGTCCTCGGCGATCAGGTCAATGGCGTCACTGTTGTGCTCAAAATCTTAACCAGTACATCCATTGATCCTGCTGACAAACAAAATTACATTGAAGCTACTAAACGTGTCTTGGTCGAGTTGAAGGTCATTGCTACACAAGCTTATCGCAAACTCATTGAAGAGGTTGGATTGCAGGCTCCCAATTATCAGCCTACCTATTCTGGCCTGCCGCTAGGTGGCAAACCAAGGTCCGGAAATCAGGCTGCATATATTGGTGTACCAGGACTTCCTGCTTACCCGCCTAATGATCAAGGATTTGCCTCGATAATGGCGGCTGTACAAATGGGAGGCCAGAATCCCCAGGCGGGATCTGCACCCATTCCGATAGATGCTGGCTATGTGCAACCGCAATCTACTCAGGTTCGCCGACCCAACCCTGCTCAACCTGCCCCTGCCGCTGCTCCTGCTCCATATAGTCCACCTATTGATTCTTTCAGTCCCTTTGGTACTCGAACACCTGATGGAAACAATCCGAGGCAACTGCCTCGCTCCGTTCGTCTTCCAGGAAGTAGTACTGCTTCGCAGATACCAAATTATGGAGCTCAGTCCCCTGCAATGCAACCCGCCACCATCCTCGGTGTTGGGCAGACTCAATACGGGGGATTGCCGCCTCAGCAAATGCATCCCCATGTTTACCAACCTTACGTGTACCAAACATACCAGCAGAACCCTACCAATAACATGGGTGGATTCTAATCACTCCGAGTTTTCTTTCTTAAAAAACGAACGTTCATGCCATCTATCTATCCTCACACTATCTATTTCCATTTCTTCAAAATCACACATTCCCCTCCTTGGCCACAGCTGTCAGTCATCGGTTGAGAAATTCTGGATCGATCGTTCATTGCTTTATACCCCTCTTTCCTCAACATGTTCTATTTCCTTTTCCTCTGCCTTCTCCCAGAATCAAAAGGGGGCTTATGCATCGTGCAATGTTTGATTGGTCTTAGCTCTGGCGCTCGGAACTTGTTTGACGGAATAGTTCACCTTACCTCTTCTTTACCCTCATGTGCTTCATATTTTTGTACACCAAATACTTGACTGCGACACCAGCGGTCGTAAAAAGATAGATTTAGTTTTCCCATTCTATTTCTCCGTTGCTACCTTAGTATTGGAGTTTTCGTTCCCCGAAAAGGTAAGGGGGGCTGGGTTTTGGATTCAATGATGTTGTCATGACGCTCTACGTACTCTGTATCTGTATCAGCATGTGTACGTTAAACCAAAGAGAAAAATCAATCTTTATATACAGAAACTTTGAGTGTCTGGATGCGTACAAACGGTGAATTCGGATAACCGCCTCCCATTGCCTTTACATCATCCCATGGGAAGCTCGGCATCAAAAACAACCAGAAAGCTTCCCAAATGCGTGGAACCTCCCAAGTGGGCTGGTAAGCGAACGCCAGGTTCATCTACTGGTACAACAGGGGAGCAAGTTGATGAGACATTGGCCAATGAACACAGGTCAAATGAACACAGGTCAAAAGGTGCACTTGTTAATTTTTCGTTTATTGTTCCTGACAAAAATCCTGGTTTGTGTACGTCTACTCAGTCATTGAGAGAGATGCCCAAGATCCACATCTCTTGGCCAACCTACGACAGCTGGGACCTGTCAATGTAGACCACCACATGAAAAGCCTTCGACATGTACGCCCTTTCCAGCGTTGTCAGTGTGGCTGCTCACCAGAACTTGTGTTGTTAACATCCAGGAACCTGCAGCATCAAATACCGCGCGATTGTTCCAAGCGCGTTCAGATCATGCAAATGATCTAGAAGCGATACGACAAAATCGAGGACATGCAACATCAAACACACAATTCTCTACGTTGCAGCTCACCAGCGCATTAAATGCAAGAAAGGAAGCGGCTGACGTAGGAATGGTCAAGAGTGCGACACAAACACTGGGGATTGACTTTGGGAAAGTAGAGAGCTTAGCGAGGTTTGTGAACACCCCGAGTGTTTCGACAGGTAATGTGAAGAGAAGAGTGGACGAGAGTGGTCATGAGCAGGTCATTGCCAAGGTGTGTGATGGAAAATTCTTTGGTGAGCATGTACAGAAGTCACTGATTCATTGGCAGGCTGTTTGGATAGATGCCCCATATGCACATCTGAATATCACAGCCAATCAACGGATAGCTTCTACTGGCTCGTTGGGTGGGGATAAAGGCTCTTAGTTTCAATGATTAGGAAAAATAATCAATAGCTTGTCACCATATTCTCCAACTCCAGGTTTGTACAGCTATCATACATGGTGTAGAACGTGGCAGAGTCATAGAAAAAAGTGAGAAAAAAGCATTGAAAACTCATGAAAAGAAGCAGAAAGAAGCATCGAAAGCATATTGCCACCAATAGACCCCTACACTTCGGTGCCAAAGCCAGTGTCACCTGAAAAGCGCATGAAAACATAGGTGAAGAACATAATATTACACAAGGGAGAACAGAAGTCGAAGCAAAGTTATTCAGGCTCATTCAAGCGAGCCCAGTTGGAGAAAAGGGATTCATTTGTACATGGATATACGGACGTCAAGGAATCGAGGCATGTATAGAGGAAGATGGATATTAAAAAGACAGTAAAGTTCGATCAATAGAGTATCCTGCTGAGTGAATCCGGTGAATAAAAGAACTCATGTCCTATCGTACATGTATGTCATTAGCCGCTTTAAAGCCAGAAAAGCAACTCACCTGAATCTTGGAGCATCAAACCAGTCAACGGGCAATAATGTTATCCACATCAAATGACATATCGTCGAAATGCAGAGAATCCAGTCTCATTTCAAAGTCTGGATCGTCACTGATCCGCCTAGGCAACTGTGGTGCCGGTGAATCGTCTTGTTTCCTGATTCCAAGTTTGTTTCCGAGGTTCTTCAGACTAAGACTGCGGGAGACACTGGTCCTGCCACAAACTTTACGAAGCATGCTCTCGGGAGCAGTGGCTTTATCCATGCCATTAGCTGAAAGCATACCGCCACTTGGACTCGGTACCATATTGATGCCCAAGCCGAGATTCAAGTCGAGCTCTAGGTGTAGGTTCATGTCAAAGGGGAATTCTGAGAAAGCCTCCACCGGGCTGGATACAGTACTCTTTTGATCATTAGCACTGGATCTCCTACCGTCCGCAGTGTTTATAGATATAGCGGAATGCGAACTAGTCATCGAGGGTCGAGATAACTCCGACGTAGAGTTATTTGTTAGGGAGCTGTGATGGATGTTCCGCGTCCCAGATGAAATGTCTTTGAATTTTTCGAAGCAATGACCAGGCGTAGCTGCAGTAGCTTCGCTAGAGACAGAGCTAAGGGACTGACAACTCACAGAACCGCTCTGCAAGCTTGACCCTAGACTTAAACCACTAGCAACTGTACTTGAGCTCTGCAAGGAGGCGATGATACGCCTAGCTTCACTCTCATCAAAGCTAGTGGGAGTTTGGGGTACAGAGTCTGTAGTGGGAGATGTGCGCCCTGACTCGCTAGTGGGTGTGGAGGATAAGGAAGGACAAGTAGGGCAACTGCCGAAAGTTTGATGTGTGGGTCGAGGGACAACATCGGAAGGTGGTTGAGAAGGGGATTTCTGGAAGATTTTACGAAGATTTAGAGCACTGAAACCTCTTTTAGCTCGGTTTCCGGGAAGAGGGATTTCTGTCCGAGATGAAGATGCAGGTGATATTGACCTCGGCTGGTCTTGGTGAATAGCATTCTGAGTTTGTAATGAATGTGTGGATCCATCATTCCCAAGTTGGATGAGAAGAGTTGTGTCGTCTTTTGCACTTGAAGCTTCGTTTTTGATGCCAGACAAAGAATATCCTGAGGGTGTACGGGACCCATCAGATAATCGTGAAGAGGACTTCTGCTGGGATGACATTTGAGATTCCAGGACAGGTGTGGGTAAATTATGGTTCGATGTGTTGAACGAAGAAGCCGATGTCCGGCGCTTGAGTGCGGAGCTAAAGAGACGACCTGAAGGTCGCCGCCGAGCTTTCGATGTATAAGAGCAATCTGGCTGATCTTCAGCTGGAGAAAAGACATCCTGAGCCCGTGGTCTTGACTGTAGCTTAGACTGCAGTCCGGGAGAACTATGAGACGGGGAGCCATCCAAGCCCTTTGCTTTGAAAACTGGTTTAGATGACGTCTGAAGGTTTCCTTTGAGGATTTGAAACGCTCTGGTGGCTCGGGAGCGCAAAGTCAATTTGCTGGCAAGTCTATCCGAAGAAGTCCAGGGGTGATTTTCGGGACCATCAATGAAGGTGGATTTTTTGCGAACTTTGATAATTTCGACTATATCTGAATCGTTGTCGACTTGCGTCCGGGGAAGCTGAACTCCATATTCTTGGGAGTAGAGTTGGTGGTGGCGAGCATACCCAGAGTCCGTGGCCATCTCAGGAAAAAATGCATCGTCTGCCATGGAGTCCATTTCCATGCGCCTGTATGGATCATACTCATGATCTAAGAAGTCATCTGCATCGCCTAGCGCATCGACGATTGACCTTGTCTCGGCTGATCCTTTACGAATGGGCAAAATGAGGCCTTCCATGCCGGCGACGTCTCTGTAGAAAAGGGGAGTATCGGGGGATGCCTGGGAGTATATCAAGTTAGTCTCTTGCTCGTCCTCGGCAGACCAGCTCTGCTGAGAGTTGTAACAACACCATGGAGGGATTTGATCTTCCTCCGGAGGGACTACAAAGATATCTGGGGCCTTTGTGTGAGTATCAGAGATATTGTAGGCGTAGTCTGGGTGTAGAAAGGAGCGACTGTGCATGGAGGAATATTAGAAACTCTTGGATGAATGACCACCATTCAACTGTCAGCCCAGTCCGTCACGTGGACCTATTTTCTGGTTCACATGTCGTCCTGCGCCCGCCTCATCCGTTCTGTGTATTCGTCTGTGCCACACGTAATTGACACAGGAGTGCAAAAGCAGCTTAGAATGAATGTGACTTTCTTAGGTACCTCTAGCGGCGGAGGGCCCACTCTGAATCGCAATTGCTCTTCTCTCGTCTGCGACTTCTTTGAGGGAAATAATCTGTGGAGTTAGTCCTTTGTAGCCTCGTCTCTTCTACCTCTCACATTCAACTCTAGTGGTTGACTGTGCAGAGGGGACTACCCGCCAATTCGTCCTCCAATCTCGAAAACCCCGCATCAAGATCAGCCAAATTAACAAACTCTTCGTGACTCACATGCATGGTGCCCTTTGCCATTATGTAGTCTGTGTATTTCTTATGTTCAAAGTCAGCCGATCATATAATGGGAATTCCAACTCTTCTGCGGAATATTCTCCGAGCACCCGGTATCGATGATCCTCTCGGTGAGCGCAGGAAAGCGGTACATGATCTCTTGACTCCCTTATGAACCAAGTAAAAATCTCTTCTGTTTCACCCCCAGCTGTCGATTCATATCTATGGTCCTTGTGGTTTGCGCTCATTCATTCGTCAAAACCTTAAAATGACGTTTACGCGTACTTCCGATGCATACGTCGTCCACGAGCTCTTGAGAACCAATGATCCCATAACACCTTGTAATCCACCATCTGACGGACATGACCCAAATGCGTCTTCGAGTTATAGAAATTGGGATGTTTTGCATTCCAGTGAACTTCCAGGGAGGGACATCTTAGCAGATGACCAAGGATTGTGGCGTGACGTAGATTCTGAGATGTACTCGCCTTCCTCAAGACGAACAATCCATTTCTCAATTCACGCAGGCCCTATTCTTCATCGCGGTAAGGATGCTTATGTATACCAGAACCTCAACCATAATATCTCACAGAGCCATGCATTGGTTACATATTCGATGAAATAACATGTCCTAGGCATAAAATTGTGGTACTCGGGGATACTTATGATCCCTCACCCCTCATCCCTCTATGTCAAGACCCCAGCCCTGCTCTACTGATCCACGAGGCTACTGATTCTACGATATCTCCTGGAAGAGATGTGAATGGAAAGCTGTCTAAGAGGAGTATGGAAGTCGTCATGAAGACGACTCTAGCAAGAGGTCACTCCACGCCTGTGATGGCTGGAGAATTTGCCAAACGCGTTGGTGCCCAGGCTCTTGTCCTTAACCATATCGGAAGCAGGTATTTGGACAACCCTTCATGTCTAGTGTCCCGCCTTGTGATGTGTTATTTGCCTCAGATTTCCTGCCCCATCTCTGACTGACAGAACTAATTATACTCATATGCTCCTGGACGACATAGCAGAACAAGCGACAAGGGCTTGGGGTCCTCCAACTGGCGAGCGAGCTGTTGTGGCTCTAGACTTCATGCGTGTCTTTGTGCCCGAGCCCGGGCAAATAATCTCTCAACCGGGCGGTACGGAACTCCCGCCCTTGGCTTTTTCAGCAGCATCAACCTTCGCTCTACCATCGTCCCTCCCTCAGAAACCTTCTTTCAGCCAAAATGTGTTCACACCCACCAGGCAACAGGTAGGTGCCAACAACCTCATACGAGACCGTGGCATGCTACCTACTGCTCGGGGGACCAACAACGACAATACTCCTACTTTCGATCGTAGCTTTCATTTTCCTCCGGGTGATGTATCAGGTCCACCAATACCAATTCAAGCGGCAGGTCAGTCCGGCTATTACAGTCTTCCTGTAAACTTGGATTTTATTCAGCAAACTCAATCTTTATACGCTTTGACGTAGATGATGCAACTGATCAGCACGGCCGACGCAAACGAAGCCGAATACATGGAAGAGAGGAGGCTGGAAATGGGGTCAGGGACGCAGATGCCGGTTTCAGCGAGGATGGGGCCTGGCCCAAATACAGGAGGCGAAGGGTATACCACCATACCCCTTACCATGGTGGCGGTGGACCCAGCTGGGACGTCTCAGCGCCGACCTCACATGAGAATTACTGGAAATATGGAGGGACCTGAACATAATCCTATCATCGCCAGGAGTATTGTTGCTGCTAATGTCAAGTACGATAATTGTACAAGTGAATCTAGGGACGATAATGAGAAAAGAAAGTTGGAGGGCTGAAATCCAAGATTCCATGTGATTGAGCTCCGAAGCATCTTTATCCTGACACAGATTTATTTTCAGGTATGAGGCCATCTCTACCTCAATTGCGTTTCACGGGATCGTTGTTTGAGGTTTTTTGACTAGCTCCGAAACCTATCTTGCCTGAGGTTCGTTGCATAACAACATGTATACACCCATGATCGGATCGATCAATGCTAAAGGTACAGCCCGAGGTAACAAAAAAATGAGATTAAGAAAACGTAAAGCAGTTGAACGTTGAATGCCTCGTCTTGTTCATGCCAGAATTGAAAATCTGATAAATAGGTATCATTGTAGGTTTTTTAAAATTACACCGCGCAGGGACATTGGTTTCAGCAAAGCATACACAACATACACGTTTCCACCTAGGCAAAACCACGTGCTGAGCGCAAACCGAAATGGACAGTGTTTTTTTAGCTATAAGAACAGACTATTTCCAAATCTGACGAGTTGATGAGAGATCAGAAAAAACACCTTGCTGCACAAGATGACTAAAAATTGACTTCTCGATCTGGGAAATTTGAAGGGAATCTAGGGAAGGTCTGCGCCAAGATGTCGGACATGATTTTCAAATGTGAGGATTCTCCCAGACCGTTTCAGATTCCGTAATCTAGAGACCAATCGCCTTTTTCTGGAGGCTTATTATAGTGCAGAGAGATCGAAGCTATTATAGTGTAAAGATGCGCGCCTGCCCCCTCAGAGGAACTTCTTGTTAAGATGCCCTTGGCAAACCATTAAGAATATTTACGAGAAAACAGCATCATTGAAATGGGATTCAGAACTGTAGACTGAGATTGAAGACACAGATTTCATTTTGCACGATCTCTGAAAGAGTAATCAGCCTGATGAGATTCCCAAAGTCGCATAGCGAGATACTGTACGCAAATCTCATGCTCCAACAACTCAGTCACCCCTCCACCTAGTATGCTAGTAAACGAAAATACACCACCTCTCCAATTAGATAGTTGTAAGTCTCCTTACATCAACGTGTGTCCGCAAACTACCAACATGGACTATTCTATGACACCCCGCTTCACTGATCTCGACCTTTCTCTAGTCCTTCCATCCTGACGCTGCCATCAATAGGCTATACCTGTAAGAGATAGAAACTACGGTACGATCAGCACAAGAGATGTAACTCGTCCTCGTGTATCTAATGGTATCACAAATAAGCATTAGCTGCCTCTTTCAAGTCGCATGACTCTTTTATGCCCTGACAACCCATCCTTCAACATGACAGGAGACACTTGACAACTCAGTATTTTCCATTGACGGTTGGTTACATGGATGGTAACAAAGAACCAGTCCTGATATGAAGTAATTATGATACCTCGAGTCGGTAGGGCATATTCTCTTTCACCCATTCTAGGTATACGCATTGCTAGATACTGAAAGTCATCCATAATGGGCAGTCCACGCCTTTGATAGGCTGTCTTCGCATCGAGTATGGCACCCAAGATTATCACATGTTGCACACGCTGAACGAGATAGAATTAATTACCATCGGCGCTTCGAAGCTGCAATTTACATGTTTAGCAACACGTGCAAAACATGTGTCTGGCCTTGCACAAGGGTGACCTTCCCTCCCTCTCTCGCGTGAATGAAACCACTATGAGGAAGTCATTAAACCCATTGCCCAAATTATCGCAGTAGAAGATCAGGGGTGACGTATCTACTCCACTTCACTTCACATTTCGGCATAAACTCCCCTTCAACAATCTGTCTCTCAAATTAAATTAGATAGCTTTTCACAAACATCACATGTGAGCGGATGACGGATGACGCAGCAACCCCGAATTGCCAAATTGACACAACCGATCTAGTATTATCACGATGAAAAGATCTACCGATTATTGAACACAACGATCAAAACGTATGACGATGATGAACAAGAATGGCATACGGATAAATGCATCTTTAAGAACCTGTCTATCTATCTATGAATGAGGAGCATAATTTTGTTAAGAGTCAGTATGTGAAATAAATACAAATGGCGCCGCCAGCTGAGCAAATCTTCTGTCGTTACATCCACATCCACAGATCAGCACCTGAATTGGGAATCCAAACAAGATGGCGCTCAAAACCCGTGAGGGAATAGTCGTATACTAGACGTGTAAATTATTGCCAAACTCAGGAATTTGTCCGACACGGGCGTGGCTGTTGGGACTCAAGTTCCAAGAACGGATGTACCCTTGGAATAGCACAAATCTGTCGACTATTATTGTCGAGTGACTGACTGACAACTCCAAATTGGAGGGCTTCCTCCGTCGGCAGATTAACTTGATCATTGTCCTTCTCATGGATAGTGTCGAGCTGCGAGATTTTGCATTCATCTGCAGTCGGTTTCGATGATGTATCGGGTCGAAGATCACTATCTTTGAAAGCCACACGAGATTTGCTTCGAATCCACCATCCGTATCTCTATGTCACCAAACAACAGAATAAGCGGCTTTGGCAACAACCTCAGGGAGCGGACATACCCAAAAAAGGATAGGAATGGGCGTGCAAACAGTCGCCAGAGCAGCAAACACACTCATAGCGCGTTGATCTCCCAATGCATTGAACATACTCGGACTGAACAAAGGAAATGCAGCGCCACAACATGATCTTAAAACAACCGTTGAAGCGATAGCACTAGCAAAGTACACGTTATACGTATCCATAAGGTACGCTGTGAGACTTTGCAAGATCTGTGCGATACCGAAACCAAATGGTGCGCCCGCAAGGATCGGCACTATCCAATGAATATTTGGTTGTGATGTCCTGAAAGTTGGAAGTGAGGTCCTAGTTCATCTGGGAGTATGAATGCACTTGCCATGCGAACCACCAGAGACCCACAGGGGCAAAAATACCCCCCACAATGGCCATATGTAAACGGCTGGCAAGCAGCAACACGTGTGAACTCAAAGAAATTAGAAACAACAGTGAGAGCGTACGCTTCAGGCGGAGCACGACCCGTCTCGCTCTGGTCCATGCTACGACGGTAAATCTTATTCTGGATCGATTGCGTCATAGTGCCCATAATAACGCCAACCCCGACACCAATGAAAGCTAGACCGCTTTGACCAGGTGAGAATCCTCTGTGTTGCTGGAAGACGATAGGAAACGCAGAGAATAGAGCGTATAAGGTACCATAAACGATAGAGATGTAGAGTGATAGCAGAAGAACAATAGGTTCGGTTACGATGAAGACTAGATAAATGAATTTGAGAGTCTTGAATGACAAAAGTTACAACAGGAGAGCCTACCAAAAGGCCTGCTGAGATCGGTGAGCATAGTTTGGAAAAATGATTTGGAACAGTCAAGATCATATACTGTGGTGTAATATATAGTGTTAT
>Ga0153999_1000963_pt1 | contig 11902 bp, 11 predicted proteins | sample TSNC083MetaG_FD_104675 | JGI IMG/M metagenome (GOLD analysis project Ga0153999, IMG submission 104675) | Attine ant fungus gardens microbial communities from North Carolina, USA - TSNC083 MetaG | ecosystem: Host-associated > Fungi > Mycelium > Unclassified | place: USA: North Carolina, Lumber... | reverse complement strand
TGCCGGTCAGCTGTTTGCCCAACCGGTTTATCCGGTCCGGGCCGTTGATACAACGGCAGCAGGGGATACCTTCAGCGGATATTTTCTGGCGGGGATTTTAAGCGGCAGAAGGGAAAAGGAAGCGATGGATCTGGCGGCTAAAGCAGCGGCGATTGCGGTTACCAGGCGGGGGGCGGCGCCGTCGATTCCGACAATGGCAGAAGTGGAATAGAGGAAAGAAAAGAAATAGCAGGCTGCTCGCCTGCTATTTTAACCTTTAATCCCAGTGGTACTAATCCCTTCCACAAAATACTTTTGCGCAAAGAAAAATAAAATCATCAGCGGCAGAATACTGACCAGGGACATCGCCATCAGTTTATCCCATTGAACCTGCGACGCCGTATCCATCGACGCCCGCAGCCCCAAAGATAAAGGGAACTTCTTCACGGTACTGATATAAATCAATGAATCAAAGAAATCATTCCAGGTCCACATAAACTGAAACAGTCCGGCAGAGAACAGGGCTGGTTTAATCAGCGGCACCAGGATCCGGCCATACAGTCCGATGGCGGTGCAGCCGTCGATATAGGCTGCTTCATCCAATTCCCTGGGAATACCCCTTAAAAACTGAACGATCATAAAAATAAAAAACGGGAAACAGCCAAACAGAGCCGGCAGGTAAAAAGGCCAGTAAGTATTTAAGATCCCCATTTTGTTAAAAATCAAATATCGTGGGATAATGATGACTGAGTTTGGCAGCATTAAGGTAGAGATCATAAGGGCAAAAAACAATTTTTTTCCCGGAAAACGGAAGCGGGCAAAACCAAATGCCACGAAAGAACATGACAGGACGGTCAAGGCTACGGTCGGCAGCACCATCACAAAGGTATTGACAAAATAAGTGGCAAAAGTAATCTGACCAACACCCTTCCAGCCGTTCTTAAAGGCACTAAAGGACCACGAGGATGGCAGCAGGGCGGTAGAGCCGAGAATCTCAGCGTTGGTTTTAAAGCAGGCGAAGACCATCCAGATAAACGGGAAAGTGATTGCCAGGCCGACCAGGAACAGCAATACATAAGCAACAACATGGTTGGTACGACGTTTCATTAAAAGTCACCTCCGTCTTCGTAATAAACCCAGGCATCTGAGGATTTAAAAATCATCAGGGTAAACACCAGGATAATGCCAAACAGTACCCAGGAAATAGCGGAGGCATAGCCCATCTTAAAATTGCTGAAACCTTCCGTATACAGCTTCATTCCAATCAGATAAGTAGATTTAAGCGGTCCGCCGTTAGTGATCACAAAGGCAGAGGTAAAGTTCTGTAAGGCATTGATTGACTGCATGATCAGATTAAAAAAAACAATCGAGGTAATCATTGGCAGCGTAATTGTAAAAAAGCATTTTATCCGTCCGGCTCCATCAATTGCCGCTGCTTCATAAAGATCCTGCGGGATTTGCTTCAGCGCTGCCAGAAACAGCACCATGGAAGACCCGAACTGCCATACCTGCAGAAGGCAGATGGTGACCATCGCCCAACCGGGGGAGCCCAGCCAGTTGACCGGGGGCAGATGAACCTGGACCAGCATCTTATTAATGATCCCGTCTGACATAAACAGAAGCTTCCACAAAGCCGACACTGCCACACTTCCGCCCAGGATTGAGGGAATATAATAGATCGTTCGAAACAGGTTGATACCTCTTAGCTTCATATTCAGGATCAAGGCAATAATCAGTGCAAATAAAAGCTTGGCGGGGACTGAGATGGCGGCATATTTTAAAGTGACGATAATGGATTTTTTAAAATCCGGATCAATGGTAAACAGCCGGACATAATTACTTAGGCCTGTAAATTCCGGTTTACCCAAAATGTTGTACCTGGTAAAGGAATAGTAGAGTGATGCCAAAAATGGGTATAACTGTAAAAATAAAAATCCGATAATCCAAGGTGAAATAATCAGTAATCCCCGAAAATCTTTTGGTTTCAGTTTCTTTTTATGGGGGCCGCTGCCGGTTTGTGCAATCATAAGTGTTCCTCCCTACTTTACTTTTTGGTTTCTATTCTCTATAATTCATCATATAGTTCCTGGCGGAAAATGAAAAGAACGGTAACTTACAAAAAGGTATCATTATTAGCTGGATCGTATGGAGGGGTAGGATGTACAAGCTGCTTATAGTAGATGATGAATTAGGAATCAGAGAGGGCTTAAGGGATTGTTATCCATGGGCAGAGCTGGGTTATGAGGTGGTCCAGTGTCTGGGGGATGGGAAGGCGGCTTTGGATTATATTGAGCGTTTTTGTGTTGATGTGCTCTTGTGCGATATCCGGATGCCCCGGATGGACGGACTGGAGTTGTGCCGTGAGATTCGCAGGCGGCAGCTGAAAATCACAATCATTTTGTTAAGCGGATATTCGGAGTTTGAGTATGCCAGAGAGGCGCTGCGATATGGTGTATGTGACTACATCCTGAAGCCGGTTCAGTATGAGTTCATCTTGAATATATTTGCTGAGGTCCGAGAAGAACTGGATATTCGCTATGGCAAACAGGTAGCAGACGATAAGCCGGTGGGGTATTATGAACAGATTGTGGAACAGGTGATGAGATATCTGGTGGAAAACTGTCAGACGGCCAGTCTGGATGAGGCAGCAGAGCTGGTCAGTTTAAGTCCTAACTATCTGTCTAAGATATTTAAACGAAAGACCGGACAGAACTTCTCGGAGTATCTGATTGAGGTGAAGATGAAGAAAGCAGCCCGGCTTCTGCAGGACGTGAATCTGCGAACTTATGAAATTGCCGAGATGTTGGGGTATGACAATCCCAAGAACTTTTCCCGTGCCTTTAAAGCATACTATGGGACAACACCCAGGGAATATAAAGGACAGGAGCGTGGACAATGAGAAGAACCTTTTTCCGCTCCCGTTTTATTATGTTTCTGTCACTGATTCTGATTCCGGTGGTAATCCTGGGAGTAATTGCGACAACGATTCTTTATGGTCAGGTGAAGGCAGATGCGCAGAAGAAATCTTCAGCGGCAGTGGAGCTGATGAATCAAAGCATGAAGGGGGTGTTGGGCGATCTTGATTATTATCGGGTTTCAATCGACTATGATTCCAGCATGCATATAGCATTGATATCGTCACTGAAAAATGACGAGCTAAGCTACGAGGACAGCATGGCTTTAAGAAAGGCAATGCAGTACAGGTCCTATCTGGACTCCATTTATGTAACGATGAAGGGCAGCAGTTATCTGATTGCTGACGGCAGCCGGTATTCAATCAGTGAGTATAATGACTCCGCTGCACTGGCAGGGCTGAGTGATTATGATTTGCCGTATTGGTTTAGGACAAGAGCGGTAAAGCGGAACCATCTGGATACGGCTCCGACTTTGATAGTTAGTATATACCAGAAGATGAAGTATAATGAGGTTCTGATCATTAATATAAAGCAGTCTTATTTTGATAATTGGTTAAATTCGGTTACCGATTATGAAGGCCAGGTACTGTTGATTCTTGATCCGGATTACCAGGTGCTGTTTTCCAGTGATAATGCATATAACCTGCCGGAAGGGACTCTTAGTGAAGCAGTCCGCTTGATGAGGCAGGGTGTAATGGAACAGGAAAGGTTGTCAGATTACTATTTTGCCGCTATGGATACCAGTCATTTCGGCCTGAAGTATGTATCTTTTATTCCGGAACGAGAGGTTCTGCGTTTACCCCGGCAGTTGATCCGGATTACCTTTCTGGCGGCGATGTTCAGCCTGCTGTTGTCGTCACTTCTGGCCGTGGTATTTACTTCCCGGGACTACCGCCAGATCTATCAGATTATCGAAGTGTTTGACCGGGCAGAGCGGGGTGAGGTTCTGCCGGTCAGCCCGCTCCCGGGAGGGAATGATGCATATTTTCACATTGTCAATAATGTAATCAGTCTGTTTGTATCCCAGACCTATCTGAAGGTACAGCTGGATGCTAAAAAATATGCTCTGCTGACCGCCCAATTGTCGGCTTTGCAATACCAGCTGAATCCTCATTTTCTGTTCAATACCCTGCAGACGGTAGACCTGGAAATCTTAAGAGCGGCAAAGCGTCCCACACTGGCGAACGAGATGATCCAGCACCTGTCTGAACTGCTCCGGTATTCTCTTGAGGCGCCGCTTGAAACGGTTACAGTTGAACGGGAGATTGCGATGACAAAACGTTATGTTGCGCTGCAAAAGGCCAGATATGGTCAGATGTTTGAGGTGGTCTGGGATTGTGCAGAAGAGGCGTTGGATTGCCGTATGCTGCGCCTGCTCCTGCAGCCGATTATCGAAAATTCACTGGAGCACGCCGGATTAAACGAGGAGCTTAAGCTTCTGGTAAAGGTGAAGATTCGCCGTAAGGGTGAGATTCTGGAAATCGTCGTAGCGGACAATGGCTGCGGTATGGAGGAGGGCGCATTAAAAGCCCTGCGGGAACGGATTGATCTTGATGAGGTGGAAGCCGACGGCCGACATATCGGGCTTAAGAATATCGCACAGAGAGTGCGGTTGGGAGATGAGGCTGGAAGTCTTAAGATTTTCAGCAAAGCATCGATGGGCCTGATGGTAAAAATCCGCATGAGAATCATAAATTCAGTTGAATATGATACTTTTTCATAACACAGGTTCCTACCCGCATGTTCTGCCCTATGGTATGGTTTAGATATACCATGAAGAAACAGGCAGAAAGAAGGTACGGATTATGATAAGAAAGAAGATTCACTTTGAGACAGTTTCCAGATACGATAAGACATATGAGCCGGCAAGCATTTCCATTCCATTTATGCAAGGAGAGATTTCTGAAGCCCTGGCTATGGGGGGCAGGATCACAGACGGAGAACGAGAGTACCCGGCTCAATTTCGTGTTTTGGGTACCTGGTCAGACGGATCGGTGAAATGGCTGCTGACCCGGTTTTTAGCAGATCTGCCGGCGAGCCAGGCGAAGGGATATGTGTATGTGGCAGAGCTGGAATCGAGGGCCCTTCGTGCAGCAAATCATCAGACGGATATCGGCGGCCGGAACACCAGGCTGTATGTAAAGATTGTAAGACAGTCCGAGGGGGCAGTAGTTCTTGATAATGGAAGTATCCAAATGTCTCTTGCGGCTCCCGGGTCAGACCACCTGTTTGAGTGGATTGCCACACCGGACCATACCTATGAAGCCGGCGAGATACAGGGGCCTTTCGTAGAGGATGAGCTGGGGCATTCATTTATGCTTACAATCGGTGAAACCGGATGGGAAGTGGTGGAGGCGGGGGATATATTCTGCATGCTTCGGACTGCCGGAAAGCATTATGATAATCAGCAGTCAAGCTGGCTTTCCTATACTTTGATTCTGACCCTCTGGGCTGGAAAATCCTGGCTGAACCTGGACTATCAGCTGATCAATGCCGAGGATGACAGGCATCCGGATACCCGTCAGGTGATGAAGATTAATAATGTACAGGCTGGGTTAAAATATGATAAGGAGTACCCCTTTGAAATGGTGCGCAGGGTGTCACTTAAGTTACGGCCGAAAACTGTTCGGTCGCAGGTGAATCACAAAATATTTACCTCCAGCTTCAATTATTTCAGTGAAAATGGTGATGAAAATCAGACTTTAAACCAAACCATCACAGCGGATACCATTATCAATACTGCTAATGAGATGTTTCCGGAGGTGTTGTTCAGTGTGTTTGCCGGCGACTGGTGTGATGGGGAATATGCTCTGACGGCCGGTATCTATCAGGCATACCAGAATTTCCCCAAAGCGATGGATACGGGAAAAGACGGCATTGACCTATGGATTCTCCCGGAGACAGGGCCGGATCTGAAGCTGCCCCAGGGTGTTGCCAGAACCACCCGGCTGTACCTGTTTTTCCGGCCGGTCGGAATGAAGGAACGTCTGCTAATGGACCGGGCACTGATGATGGAGATGCCTGCGGTTCCGGTGCTGGAACCGGATACTTATGAGGCCGCGGGAGTTTTTCCGGGACTGATCAGCAGTCAATTTCATCATACTACCGAACGGTTCCTGTACCGCTATGTGGATTCCCGGGCCAAGGGGCTGGGGATGCTGCATTTTGGCGACGGGCCGGAGTGGGAATATATGAAACAGGGCCGTTCCCAGGGCAAACTGATTTGGATTAATAACGAATATGATATGCCCCATAACTTTATGATTATGCTGGCCAGAAGCGGGGACCGGAGATATTATGATTATTTAAAGGCGGCGGCGGAACATTGGTATGATGTGGATCTGTGCCATCACAGTAATCAACCTTACAAACAGGGGCTTTTATATACTCACAGTGTCGACCATATCAGCGGGCAGCCGGTTCCCAGCCATCAGTGGGTGGAAGGCTTCCTGGATTATTACCATCTGACCGGCAATCCGAATGGTCTGGAAGCGGCATTGGCGATTGGCGAGAATCTCCTTGAGCTGATCAAGCTGCCAATCTACCAAAGCACGGCCACCGTGGAGCCGCGGGAGATTGGCTGGGCCATGAGGACCTTTATCGCCTTGTATCAGGAGACTCATGATGAGAGATATCTGGAAGCCTGCCTGCCAATCGTTGAAGTTTATGTCAGGTGGGCCAGGGAACTGGGAACCTGGACCACTCCTTATCCGGACAACTATATGGACCGGGTGCCATTTATGATTCATGTGGGGGTGATGGGGCTTTACCAATATTACCGGATCTGTCCGGAACCGGTGGTGAAGAGTACTCTTTTAGCAGTTGTTGATGATATGGTCAAAGAATGTTATATGGGAAGAACCGATATGTTTTATGGCAAACAGGCTCCTGCGGTCCGGTTTCAGAATTTAAACGGGATGGTGCTGGAGACTCTGGCGGTGGCTTACGAGCTGACCGGTGATTCGTCTTATATCGAAAAGGGGCTGGGGATGTTTTCCTGGATCTCTGTGGAGAATCCGCCGCCAGTTTATGATTTTTCAAAATATAAAGAGGATGAATATACCGTAATTTATAACTGTCCGACTGGCCCCAAGCGTTGTGCCCAGACGCTGCTTCCGTTTTTGCGCTATTATCGGTTTGCCATGGAGCTGGGCTATTTGAAGAACAGATGATACCTTTTTGTTGATTACCATCATTTTTAATCATGATGATCAATGCTATACTGACCATACAATCAAGTACTTTAAGGAGGAAGCTATGAAGAAAGCAAAAAAGACCGTCATCATCATCGCAGCAGCAGTTCTTGGCCTGTCGCAGCTGGCAGGCTGCTCATCCGCGCCAAAGGAGACTGCTCCGGCTGCCACAACAGCCCAAACTAGTTCCTTTCCGACGGAAGACATCACCCTGCGTTTTTCCTGGTGGGGCAATGATGACCGTCATGAGAGAACCCTGGAAGTAATTAAGATGTATCAGGAGCTGCATCCCAATGTAACCATTGAGCCGGAATACCGTGGAAAATCAGAACGTGAAAAGATTGCCACCGAGCTGGGCAGCGGAACCTGTGCCGACATTGTACAGTTAAATCCGCCGTGGATGGGAGATTTTACCACTAATGGGGACTTTTTTGTGGATCTGTCCGCTTATGCCGGTCAGATGGATCTGGCGGGATTTGATCAGAAGCTGCTGGCGGAATACTGCTATTATAATGATGTGTTAATTACATTGCCCAGCGGAATCAACGCCAGAACCTATCTTGTCAACAAAACAAAGCTGGCTGAGCTTGGCATCGACTGTGACATGACCACAGAGTGGACCTGGGACAGATTATACGAAACAGGGCAAAAGCTTCACGCGGAGAACCCGGATCTGTATTTCTTAAATGCCGATAAGGTTGATATGACCGAATTTGTCTTAAGACCGTACCTGATCCAGAAGACTGGACAGCAGATCATCACAGATGATTACCAGATGGGATTTACCAGAGAGGATCTGGTGGAGGCACTAAGCTTTATCGGGAAGTTGTATGACGGACAGGTGGTACTTCCGGCTTCAGAGGGCAATACCTTTCTGAACTCCGTCTGGACAAACCCGGATTGGATCAACGGTAAACTGATGACTGAGCTTTCCTGGACTTCCCTGATTGCCGGTGTAACCGGGGATATGGCAGATGAATACGCCATTACCACGTTACCGGTGGCAAAGGATGCCGTGGACAGTGCGATCGTCGTAAAGCCGTCCCAGCTGCTTGCTGTCACCAAGACCTGCAAATATCCGGAGGTAGCAGCCGATTTCCTGAACTTTTTTCTGACGGATGCCAAGGCTGGTGAAGTGCTTGCCGACACCCGCGGAATCCCGCCTTATGAGGCCGTGCAGAACGTCTGCAAGGATTCGGGAATTCTGGATGCCAATGTCATCATTGCCACTCAATATGCACAGGACCATGCCGGACTGTATGAAAATACCAACTCTACCAATGCGGAAATCACCACGGTGCTGAATGATGCAGTGGAAATTGTCTCTTATGATTCTTCCAAGGTAGATGAAGCGGTAGATCAGGCGATGGCATTGATTGAAGATATCTTGTCAACGTTGCAGTAAAATAATAATATATTAAAAAATGGTAGGGGGGATATGTTATGGCATACACCTGGTACAAAAAGGGTCATGAATTATTAGCGGAAATAAAAGATACAAAGGTGCCGGAAGATATCCTGGCCTGCTGGTATATCGGACAGATGGGACTGGCAGTTAAGTACTTAAATACGGTACTGTATATAGATCCGGTCCTGAATGATCTGACTGATATAAATGGCAGGAGCAGGAGAAATTACGAAATCCCCTTTTTGCCGGAGGAAGCCACACCGGTACAGTATGTTTTTTGCACTCATGCCCATGCGGATCATCTGAATCTGAATACACTGATACCGATGCACAAGGTTAACCCGGACCTGAAATTTATTGTGCCGGTGCCGGAGGTGAAGCGGCTGACCGGAGCGGGGATCAGTCGGTCGGCCGTGCTTGGCGCTTCCGCCGGAAAAGAACTGTTTCTCTCCGACGGGATCCGTGTGCTGCCGGTAGCAGTGGCTCATGAAGAATATCAGACCGATGAGAACGGCGAACAGTATAACCTTGGATATCTTGTGGTTTGTAACCGGATTTGCCTGTTTCATTCAGGTGACTGTATGGTGACGGAGCAGCTGATTGAGACGCTTTGTCAGGTGCCAAAGATTCATATCGCCTGTCTTCCGATCAATGGGATCGACAAAACGCGGAGACAGCGGGGTATCATCGGCAACATAGATTGCCGGGATGCGGCATGGCTGGCGGAAGAGATCGATGCAGACCTGACGATACCCATGCATTATGATATGGTGACAGGGAATGGTGAAAACCCACTGCATTTTGCGGCCTATATGCAGGAGCTGCATCCAGGCAGGAAGTATCATATTATGAAGCTGGGGGAGCGGATGTGGTATTGATTTGCATAGTTCATACATTTCTGAAAGGTGCCGAAGGTATAATTTGGCACCTCCTCCAGAAGGGACATCATATATTTGGTAAAATCCCTGGTCATCTCTTTACCAGGACATTCAAATGGCTTATCTGCTTTTCATAATCCCACTAGCTGGCTGTCTCCACCCGGTCATTATGTAACTCATCATAGTATCCCGGATACTTGCCGGGATCGAAGCTGGAAATGGTGTAATCGTGGGAGGAATAAACAAGGTTTTCGGTACGTCGGAGGTTCTCCAGGCCATTTGGAGCAGGAAAAGGGCGGCAGCTATGGTTCCGACATAGCGGAAACGGACAACCTCGATCTCAACAGCAACATACCTGCCATTCAGGGAAACATAAAAAGTGCGTTAAAAAGAGCCAAAATGCTATTGACAAACATGTTAGCTAAATGCTATTATTAAAATGCACTTCAAACCCGTAGTCGTAAATTAATTTAAAACAATACTATATTAACCCATGAGCTATTTTAAAAAATCAACAGGCAGGGGGACATTATATATTTTTAAAGGGTCTTTTGCAGACGCGAAAAGAAGTTAACATGACACCAGGAGACATCGTTCCTGTTACTTGTTTAAACGACGAGGAAACTCATGCATATGTTGTTAAGCAAGATGCATCTGGTACTAATTATATGTTTGAGTTCGAGAAAACAGGTGATGACTGGATGCTGATTGATACCATAGAAACTGAAGCCCATTGGCTAAATGCGCTTAAGGAATCCAAACATGAATAACCTATAAAAGAAAATCTATAAAGCATCAATGTAAACGGTCATTGTTGCTCTATGGGTTTTTTTCTGTCTTTTTGGAGTTATTTAATAAATAAATGTAACCAATGAAGATTTATTCCTACTATATAATTGAAGGGGAAAACTAAGGAGGTGGACGATGCCAGACGAAGAAATTTTAGCATTATTTGATATACGATCAGAAAATGCAATCAAAGTAATGGAACGGAAATATCATAATTATTGTTGGAAGGTTGCAAGTAATATATTAAACTGTTCTGAAGATATTGAGGAATGTTTAAATGATACGTGGTTTGTTGCGTGGAATCAAATTCCACCGGTTAAACCAAGGTGTTTATCTTTATATCTGGGGAAGATTGTTAAAAATATTTCTTTGAACAAGTATGACTTTTTACATGCAGAAAAAAGAAACTGTGAATTGCTTGATATTTTTACAGAATTAGATGAACTATGTACAGAAGATACTGTTGAGAAAAAAATCGAAGATGAAATACTTTTAAAATCTATTGAAGATTTCCTGGATAAACAGAAGTCGCTGGAGCGTATTTACTTTATCCGAAGATATTGGTATGGTGATTCATTAAAAGTTATTTCATCAGAATATTATGTTAGTCAAAATAAGTTGAAAGTAATTTTATTTAGAATGAGAAAAAAGTTAAGAGCATATTTAGAACAGGAGGATGTCGTGATATGAAGGGACGGCAGTTATTTGAGAAAATAGATGGAATTAATGAAAAATATTTAATGGAGGCGGATAGTAAGGTGGGAAAGAATATTAAGTCAAAAAAAATAGTATTATTAGTAGCTGTTTTTTGCCTTATGGGATCGGTGATTTCTGTTGCTGCGATTAATTCAAGAAGATACAACAATCGAAGCAGCATCAGTGTTAGTTCTTCACAGATCATGGATATGGATTATGAAACCTTGCAAGGGCAAATAGAAAAACTTGATTTCACGCCAATGATTCCAGAGAAATTCAGTAATGGAATGTTGTTTAATGAAGCTCAGATTATGACTACTGAAGATATTGGAGATAATGAAGTATTGGCCCAATTTCCAATGGTAATGGTTTCTTACTGCCTGGAGAATAAACAAGTTATCTTAGGGTGTGAACCATGGGAAGAAAAATACATGGCACTTCAGAGTGACACGAATATTATTCAGTACAATGGCTATCAATTGAATGTTTATTTTATCAAGATTCTTATGGTTCCTCAAAATATGGATGATAATGAGTTGAAGAATATTTTAGCAAATAAACAGAACAAAGGTTATACCCTGATCAGATCTGATAAAGTATCAGAACCAATCATCAAATATGAGAATAAGGTATTATGGTTAAAAGATGGTATCTTGTATACAATTACAAATTCAGCGGATTCTGGCGAAAATTTAATGACAGAAAATGAAATAGTCAAAATGGCTCAGGAAATGATTGATGAAGCATTATAAAAGGGTTTGGATAAAATAAACAAAAAAATAACAGATTTCATCCACATTATGTGCAGTTAAGTTAGAAGTCTGCACTAATCAACACGAATGAAACTGTTCTTTATTTCTCTGGCAGACATTGTTATACTAAAAATAGAAAAAAATTCCAGAAGATAACGAGCATGTTTGATGTAATGAAAGGGAAAATGATGTTGACTTTTCGTGAGTTTCAAATAGCAAACAAAATATTGTCCGTACAGTCCGGCATACGCATCAAAGATCTTGCGGCGGAGTTCCAGGTAAGTCCTCGCAC
>Ga0153999_1000960_pt1 | contig 11926 bp, 11 predicted proteins | sample TSNC083MetaG_FD_104675 | JGI IMG/M metagenome (GOLD analysis project Ga0153999, IMG submission 104675) | Attine ant fungus gardens microbial communities from North Carolina, USA - TSNC083 MetaG | ecosystem: Host-associated > Fungi > Mycelium > Unclassified | place: USA: North Carolina, Lumber... | reverse complement strand
AATATATAATTTACACATGAAAAATATAAAAAAAACACCCTAGTTTATCACAAACCAAAGCACTTAGATGACAAAATCACACATAAATTGAAGTGTAAGGAAATCATTTATTTTATTTACATTTATTGAGGTGGGGAAAATGGATAATCATAGCAACATAGCCCTTTTTAATGATAGAAAAGCAATGTATTCTGTACAAATTTGTTTGAATCAAAATGTTTTTTATCGTTATTGTGTGGTACCAATAGAGCTTGAACCAAAACAAATCATCCCATATTTAGCGAACTCTCTTCATACGACTGAAGCAGCGATTGAATCTATTTGTAAAATTGAAGATGTATATGTGCTTAGTAATTTAGTTGATAAGGGACTAGAAGTAGATAATGGATTTATTGATTCCTATTGGATAGATATCATTGAGTATGTTTTAGAAGTTCATAAGCAAGAGAATCTACAAACCTATCATTTAATAGTAAGTATGGAAACAAGTGAACAAGTTCTTGAAAAGGCAATTAGAAAATATTTTCATGAAGAATGTATTACCTTAGAATCGTTTAAAGAGGCATGGTTGATGCGTGATGAGACCATAATCAACCTAGAGTGAGTCAATAGTAATTTTATAACCAGCGAATACTTGAAGTCATATTTGGATAAATACTAAAGAACATGTGTTACACTTCCTAAGCAAAAAAGAATTGTAAGTTATATGAGTATCTACGTTTATTCATATACATTCAAGAATTAAAGAAATGGGGATTAATGAATGAAAATAATGAAGTATATTTGTGTATGTTTATTGATGGGACAAATTTTTGTTACACCCGTGCTGTCTTATGCAGTGGAGGTGACTCAAGAAGAAGTCGAGACATCAAAGATAGAGAATGAGCAGACTTCAAATAGTCAAAATAATAGTTCTGTGAATAAAGAAAAATTAAACAATAACACTGAATTAGTTGATGATAATATGAAAGCAAATATAGAAGATCAGTCTATTTTGAGTGACAGCACTAAAACTATCGTTGATTCTGGTGAAAATGGTTCATGTAGTTGGACTCTAGATGAAAACGGGATTTTAGAAATAGGCACAGGTACTTTGGGTCCTTCTGGTGAAAATGGTCCATGGCAAGAAAGTGTGCGTTCTCAAACGAAAAAAGTTGTTTTTTTAGGTTCTGTTATTGCTGATGAGAGTAGTTTATGGGCGCTATTTGTTGGTTTTACTGAATTAGTTGAAATTGAAGGTTTAACTAATTTAAATACGTCTCAGGTGACAGTGATGGATTTTCTTTTTGCTGGAGCTAGCAAACTTGAGTCTTTAGATTTGAGTGAGTTTGATACCTCAGCTATTCCAAAGGATCAATATGGTGTATGGCAAGTATTTTATATGTGTGAAAGTTTAAAATCTATTAAATTAGGTTCAAAAAGTATTTTCAGTACTACTTCTTACGCAGGCCCTGAATTACCTGAAATAGCAAGTGATTCTCAATACACAGGAAGATGGATTGGTTTAAATACTGGGAAAGTATATTCTTCAAGTGATGCTCTAATGCAGGAGTACGATGGAACTTATCCAGATACCTATGTTTGGGAAGAAAGAACAATGTGGGGAACGTCTCCAGTTTCTTTTGAACCATCGACTGGAGTTTTAACTGTCGGAGCTGGTACTATTATTAATTATCAAGGACAAAAATTTGATGATAACGGTAAAATACCTGTTTCATCAGTGAAAGAAATAATTTTTCAGGATGGTGTTGTATTTCCTGCGGATAGTAGCCAATTATTTCAAAATTGTGAAAGTTTAGAAAAGGTTTCTGGTCCTGTTGATACAACTAATGTAACCGATATGAGTTCTTTGTTCTATGGTACTGGTCTTACAACTGTGGATGTAAGCAGCTGGGATGTAAGTAAAGTTACAGATATGGCTGGAATGTTTGGATACTCAAAAATTCGAGAATTAGATGTTAGTAATTGGGATACGAGAAACGTGACAGATATGGGAATCTGGACTAGACAAACTGGACTTAAAGAAATTAAATTAGGAGAAAACTTTAGATTTGCTCAAGGAAATTATGGAGAGTATATTCCCGTAGATCAGCCTGAGACTGATCCAGAATTTGATCAAGATATTTATTCAGGTGGTTGGAAAAAAACAGATCCTATTGAACCAAGATCTGTTTATAAAGATTCATATGATTTTTATGAAAACTACGATGGATCAATGCCTGGAACATACACTTGGCAAGAGTGGGAATGGTCATTGGAGGTAAAAGACTCGATTTTATATGTAGGGGATAGTTGGGAAGCGAAGGATAACTTTGTTTCAGCGACTGATAAGTATGGGGATCCGCTAGAGCTGGTTGGAAGTTATCCTATAGATTTCGAAGGTAGCGTAGATACAGACACCCCAGGAGTGTATGAAGTAACGTATATGCATAAGGCAAAAGATGAATACGATCCGTGGAAGAAAACCGCGAAAGTGACAGTGAAAGAAAATAAAACAACACTGAAAGTAAAAGATACCACATTGTATGTCGGAGACAGCTGGACATTGGCAGACAACTTCATTTCCGCAACAGATAAAGACGGCAATGCCTTAACAGTCGACGACCTAGAGGTCGAAGGAACAGTAGATACAAAAACAGCAGGAGTATATGAAATCACGTACAAAAACGGTAGTCTGAGTGAAATCGCCAAAGTAACGGTAAAAGAAAATAAAGCGACCTTGAAAGTAAAAGATTCTACGTTGTATGTCGGGGATAAGTGGGCTTCGACTGACAACTTTGTTTCCGCAACAGATAAAGAGGGTAATGTGTTAGCGGTCGGTGACCTAGAGATAGAAGGCACAGTAGATACAAGTAAAGCAGGCGTATACGAAATCACATATAAAAATGGAAGCTTGAGCGAAACAGCGAAAGTGACAGTAAAAGAAAATAAAGCGACCTTGAAAGTAAAAGATTCTACGTTGTATGTCGGGGATACATGGGTATCGAAAGATAATTTCGTGTCAGCGACGGATAAAGAGGGTAATGTGTTAGCGGTCGGTGACCTAGAGATAGAAGGCACAGTAGATACAAGTAAAGCTGGCATCTATGAAGTAACTTATAAAAACGGTAACTTAAGTAAAATGGCTAAAGTAACAGTAAAAGAAAAACCATCGATCAGTACTTCTAATGGCGATCAAGATGGAAAACAATCTCAAGATAATGGAAGTAAGAATAAACAAGGTACTAACAATACTAACAACTCACTGCCCAAGGCAGGAGAACAATCAACGTTCTATTTATCAGTAATGGGTATCCTACTTCTTTTAAGTGGTCTAGTTATGATGTATCGGAGAACTAAGATTAAGAACTAAGTAACTAGATAAAACGGATAGTAATTTTATTTAAAAAATCCAAAGTATAAGCATAATTTTGTTTAGGGAAGACTTAATTACTAAGTTCTTCCCTATTTTTGTGTCATTTTTGAGAATTAAATTGTTGGTATTTATAGAAAGGAGTGACGTTAGATGGATAATGCTTCTGAGAAAAAGTATATTTACCAACAAATGCACTTGATTATTGAGGAAAGGAGGGAATTTACAAAATTATACTTTCAGTTGAAGAAAAGATTATCTTTACTAGATAAATCAGTAAATTGTAAAGAAATAGAAAAAGCCAACACAATGAATGGAAAAAAAGAGGGAGACATATTAAATAAAGAAAGTTGTTACCAACAGTATATCCTCTCAAAGAAGTCATTCAATAGTATCCCTTATCAAAAAATAGCGTTGACAATATCATCTATTCTAAAAGGTTCTGGTCGTCCATTATCTAATAAAGAAATACACACTATCTTAACAAATGAAAATCAGATTCAAATAGGGTATAAAAATTTGACAGTAAATATTTTGCCTAAAATGAATAATGATTCAACAATGAATATAGAAAGAGCCTATCGAGGATATTGGCAGTATCGACTAAATTCATAGTAAAGTTATCCTTCTTTCGGAACCTTTCTTATTTAATTTTAAGGAAGTGGAATTACTATGGCATTTCAGGATGAGAAAATAGAAGCTCAGTTAACAAAGTATTTTAGCAAGGTTATTCGTAATGCAGCTTCCAATTATTATAGGAAAAAATTTCATTACGCAGAAAAAGAATGTCTCACTGACACTATCTTGGAAGACATGGAAGGGACTGTTTCGTTTGAAGAAGACGTTATTCAGTCAATAATGATGAACGAGTCTGAAATGAATATTTTTTCTTACGAAGGCATAAATAAGCTTACATCATCATTAAATGAAAGAGAAAAGGAGTTTCTGATTGAAAAATTTGTTTTTGAAAAAACAGATCAGGAAATCGGAGAGTTATTTGGAATTAGTCGACAAGGTATTACAAATATGAAACTACGTTTATACAAAAAACTAAAGAAAACATTATCTAATTAAAAATGACACATATAAAGTTAGGAGTGCTTAAAATGTCACTAAAAAAACTATATTTAGAATGTCAGAGTGGAGATATGCTTGCTTTAGAGATATTGGTATTGAGGTTTCATCCTTTATTAGTTAAAGTTTCAATAAAGTATGGAACGTTCGATGAAGATTGTTATCAAGAATGTGCAATTGCTGTAATAAAATCAATTGATAAATTTCAGATTAGATGATTGACAAGAAATAACAAGTGAGAAATGGTAAAAATTTAAATCCGATAGAGAAAACACCACTTAGACTGTAATCTAGTCGAATTGGTGTTTTCATTTATCTGTTATGATCGAATCAAATCTAACAATCACAAAATCTTAAGAAATTAGAGAGGTTTTATTGATAATTTGTCGCTAGTATTTTTTTATACTAATTTTATAAACAAATACTGGAGGTAGAATAAATGAAGACAGTTGCGATTATCTTTGGCGGAGTTTCTTCTGAATATGAAGTTTCACTGAAATCTGCTGTAGCGATTATTAAAAATATGGAATCTATTGATTATAACGTAATGAAAATAGGGATCACCGAAGAAGGTCATTGGTATCTATTTGAAGGAACGACAGACAAAATAAAGAAAGATCGTTGGTTTTTAGATGAAAGCTGTGAAGAAATCGTAGTTGATTTCGCAAAAAAAAGCTTTGTATTGAAAAACAGTAAAAAAATAATCAAGCCTGATATTTTATTCCCAGTTTTACATGGAGGTTATGGTGAGAATGGTGCTATGCAGGGAGTATTTGAGTTATTAGATATTCCATATGTAGGTTGTGGTATCGGAGCTGCAGCAATTTCCATGAATAAAATAATGCTCCATCAATTTGCTGAAGCAATTGGTGTAAAAAGCACCCCTAGTATGATTATAGAAAAGGGACAAGACCTACAAGAAGTCGATGCGTTTGCGAAAATACATGGATTTCCTTTATATATTAAACCGAATGAGGCAGGCTCATCAAAAGGAATTAGCAAGGTAGAACAAAAAAGTGATTTATATAAAGCAATAGACAAAGCTTCAAAATATGATAGTCGTATTTTAATTCAAAAGGAAGTGAAAGGGGTAGAAATTGGTTGTGGTATTTTAGGAAATGAACATTTGGTCGTTGGAGAATGTGACCAAATCAGTCTTGTGGATGGCTTTTTCGATTATGAAGAGAAATACAATTTAGTAACAGCAGAAATTTTGTTACCAGCTAAACTTTCAATAGAAAAAAAAGAAGATATTCAGATGAAAGCAAAAAAACTATACAGACTATTAGGATGCAAAGGATTAGCGAGAATCGACTTTTTCTTAACTGATGACGGAGAAATTTTATTAAATGAAATCAATACAATGCCTGGTTTTACAGAGCATTCAAGATTTCCAATGATGATGAATGAGATTGGGATGGACTACAAAGAGATTATAGAAAAACTATTAGTATTGGCGGTGGAGAATTATGAAAAAAAATTATCTACGATTGATTAATGAAAACAATAAAATAAAAGACTCTGAGAGACCAAGTCACCTTGTTCAGGCTCCATTTGCGCAAAGAAATATACTAGTTGATCCTATGGTAGCGATACAGCTAGAAAAACTAATAAAGACAACAGGTCTTGATAGCCAAATTATTACCATTGATGGCTATCGTTCAAAGGAGACACAGCAAGCACTTTGGGATGAGACGATTCAAGAAAAAGGGCTTGAATTTGCAAACAAATATGTGGCAAAGCCTGGATGTAGTGAACATGAAATTGGTTTAGCAGTGGATTTGGGTTTAGCTACAAAGGAAAATGATTTTATTCGCCCAAGTTTCACTGATAGTCCGATTGTTGATAAATTTCTAGAGCATATGGCAGATTTCGGCTTTATTTTAAGATATCAAAAAGGAAAAGAATTTATCACCAATATAAACTATGAACCATGGCATTTCAGGTATGTAGGGACACCCCATAGTTCGATTATGGTACAGCAAAACTGGGTATTAGAAGAATACATTGAATTCATTGAGTCAATAAGAGGAACTGCTTATGAAGCATAGAGCTAACGGCATTGATCTATTTCGAATATTCGCTGCTACTATGGTTGTTGCTATCCATACATTCCCTTTTCAATCAATAGCACCTTTTTTAGACGAAGTCATAACGTTAACTGTGTTTCGGGTAGCTGTCCCTTTTTTCTTTATGATTACAGGATATTTTTTGTTAGGAAGATTGTCATTAAATTTTTCGTATAATAATAATCAGAGAGTGAAAAAATATCTATACAAAATTGGAATGATTTATTTATATTCTATTTTATTGTATTTCCCGTTATCTTTACTAAATGGCACTATTTCATTAAAAATGAACATACTTTTACTTTTAAAGGTTTTCATTTTTGACGGTACCTTTTATCACCTATGGTACTTTCCAGCTAGTATAATTGGAACGATTTTAGTAACCCTACTGTTACGTAGTACAGGATTTAAATTAACAGTCGCATTTTCTACATGTCTATATCTAGTTGGACTTGGTGGAGACAGCTGGTACGGGATAACCAATCAAGTTCCATTGCTAAATAAACTGTATACATTTATTTTTAGTTGGTCGGACTATACGCGTTCAGGTGTTTTCTTTACGCCTATGTTTCTTTGCCTAGGAATATTTGCCTATAGAGTATCTAAAAAGTTAACTGCATCAAAGATATTAAACTTGCTGTTTTATGTGTTTATCATAGGTATGACTTTTGAGAGTATATTTCTACACCGATTTACGAACGTCAAACACGATAGTATGTATCTCTTATTGCCTTCATGTGCATTACTTTTGTTTTTAATGTTATTAAACTGGCAACCAAAACTAAAGGTAAAAGAATCAGCCGATTTAACGTTGCTGGTTTATATTCTCCATCCATTAGTTATTGTAATTGTCCATTCTATAAGTAAGTATATTCCGATATTAAAAAACAGTTTGCTAAATTTCTTGTTGGTAGTCGTGTGTAGCTTTATACTAGCTCAGTTTCTGTTAAACTTAAAAAGAAAGCTAAGAGTTAGTAAGCAAAAAATACCATTTGAACGTGCTAGTAAAGAAATATCAACTAGTGCAATACACCATAATATTAATGAAGTACGAAAGATAATTCCCGAAAATACAAATATTATGGGTGTCGTAAAGGCAAATGCGTATGGTTGTGGCATGGTAGAAGTAGCTTATGAATTAGAAAAAATCGGTATTTCATTTTTCTGTGTAGCTACTATAGAAGAAGCAATTGCTTTAAGGAAATCAGGAAACCAAGGGGATATTTTAATTTTAGGGTATACACATCCCAATCGCATTAATGATATAAAAAAATATAATTTGATTCAATCGATTGTAAGTGAAGAACATGGGAAAGTGTTGAATCTAAAAAAAATACCTATTCGTTGTCATTTACAGGTTGATACTGGGATGCATCGTTTAGGTGTTACACCGAACGTAACAATTATTCAGCAGATGTATCTTTTTTCCAATCTTAAGATTGAGGGGATATACTCACACTTAGGTTCTTCAGACTCATTAGAGCAAGAATCAATCGTTCGAACAAATACTCAAATTTTTTTATTCAATAATATACTAAGTGATTTGGAACAAATGGGTATTTCCTACGGTTATACTCATATCCAAAGCAGCTATGGTATTTTAAATTACCCAGAATTAAGCTTTGATTTTGTGAGAATAGGAATTCTCTGTTATGGATTTTTAAGTGACTATAATAGTCCGACTAAAATCCCTATAGATTTACAACCTATAGTAAAAGTAAAAGCCTCTTTGATTACAGAAAGAATTGTGGAGGCAGGTGAATATGTTGGCTATGGATTAGGTGCTAAAGTTGAAAAAAGAACAAGAATAGGTGTCGTTAGTATTGGGTATGCGGACGGTATACCAAGGGCATTATCCAATGCTAAACTTACGTTAGAGTTTAAAGGTCAATCAATAAAACAGATTGGGAATATTTGTATGGATATGATGCTTGTTGATCTGTCCGAAGTGGAAGATATTTCCGTGAATGATGAATTAATCGTGTTATCTAATATTAGTAAAATTGCTGATGAAGAACAAACAATTACAAATGAACTATTGAGTCAATTAGGTTCGAGGCTAGGTATAGAGTTAAATTGATAGCTAGTAGCTGACAATGTATGGAATACTCTTTATAATTTTGTTAGATGTAGAATGGAGGATGTTTAATGGCTAAAATACTAATTTTAGATGATGAAAAAGAGATTGTAAGTCTTCTAAGTACGCTACTTTCTAACGAAGGATATGAGGTTTATGAGGCTATGTCCGGAAAAGAAAGCTTAGAGATTATAGAAAATAACAAGATCGATTTAGCCATACTAGATGTCATGCTTCCCGATATTTCCGGTTTTGATGTATTGCAAAGCATTAGAGAAAAACAATTTTTTCCTGTGTTGATGCTAACTGCTCGAGGTCAGGATATGGATAAAATTACTGGACTGTCTATGGGGGCAGATGACTATATTGTTAAGCCGTTCAATCCTTTTGAAGTGTTGGCTAGAGTGAAAACACAGCTACGTAGATATCAAACGTATAATTCTCAAAGTGTAGAGGAAACAAATGAATATGCAAAAAATGGATTAAATATATCTGTCAACAGTCGAAAAGTATTCTTATATGATGAAGAAATTAAGTTAACGCCTATTGAATTTGATATCTTGTGGTATTTGTGTAGAAATGAAGGTCGCGTAATATCTTCAGAAGAGTTATTTGAAAAAGTCTGGAAAGAAGACTATCTAGAGAATAATAATACTGTTATGGCGCATATTGCTAAAATTAGAGAAAAGATGCATGAAAAGCCGAGACAGCCAAATATTATAAAAACGGTATGGGGAGTAGGTTATACAATTGAAAAATAATCTAACAGTGCAGATTACAAAAAAATATTTCTATACAATGATCATAATAACAACTATTCTAGTGATCCTTCCTTTGGTAGCCAAAATGTTTCTTTCTCTTCGAGTATGGCAGGGTACTGAATTTTTTTACCCAATATTATATATTTTAAATAGATCATTAGGAGTCTGGTTGATTGTAACACCGTTATTTATTTGGTTGATAGTGACTTATATGTTCTTTAGAAAAATGATTAGCTATTTAGAGGAAATGATCGTGGCTACTAAGAGTTTAATTGAAACACCAAATGAAAAAATAGTGTTAAGAGTTGAATTATCAGAGTTTGAGAATGAAATTAATCATATTCGTATAGATAGTTTAGAGAATAAAAAGATGGCCGAAGAAGCAGAAAAAAAAAGAGATGATCTTCTAACCTATTTAGCACATGACTTAAGAACTCCTTTGACGAGTATTATTGGATATATCTCACTACTTCAAAATGAACAAACCTACTTGGAATTAGATTCTACAAAAAGGAAAAATTATATAGACATCATTTCAGACAAAGCTAGCAGATTAGAACATCTGCTCAATGATTTTTTTGAAATTGCAAAAACAGGCAAAAGTAGAGAAGAGGTGTATAAAGAAGAAGTAGATTTAAGCTTGATGTTAAGCCAAATTAGTTCTGAATTTTTGCCTCTTTTAGACGAGAAGAAGCTTGAGTGGGATTTTAAGATTGAACCAAATGTTTTTGTCCAATTAAATATTAATAAATTTGAACGAGTGTTGGATAATCTTATTAGAAATGCTATATCATACTCGCTCAATGATACAACGATAAAACTGACATTAGAGAAAGTAGATGAGAAAGTAGTAGTATCTGTAGGAAATATAACTGATAAGGTATCAGAAAAAGACATAGACCAGCTATTTGAACCATTTTACAGAGGAGATAAATCGAGAAATACAAAAACAGGGAATGCTGGTCTAGGGTTAGCAATTGCCAAACAAATTATTAGTGAGCATGGTGGAGCTATCGAGGCAGAACTACAAAATAATTATTTCAAAGTATCAATTATTTTGTAATTAAATAAGAATATTTTGAAAATTTTTGTTAAATCCTAAGCTATCTTAGCTCAGGATTTTTTTATTGTTTAATAAATTATGTAAGTATTGTGTCATTTTGAACAAAAATTTTGTTGTTATTAATGTAAAGAAATAGTTGATCTTTAAAAAGTGAATAGTTTTGTTAGGGATGTTTAATTCTAAAATGAGCTTTTATTTATTCTACGCCATGATCATTAGGGAGCGATTTATGAATAGATAAATCTATTGGAGATGCTACAATGGCTGCGATGACTTTTAGAATGATAATGATACTTCTGTAAAGCTCGGCATAAACTTGCGGAGAGGTGAAACTCCTATGTACCTTTAGCATAAGGTACCCTAACAAAAGACAGAAAAAAGTAATTGAATTTGATATAATTATAAGTGAATATTGAAGTTTGCTTATAGAGAAAGGAGTATAGATGGTAACCGTTACAAAAAAAGATTTAATTAAATTAGGTTATGGTAATTCTTTTTCAGCAGATATTATAAAAAAAGCAAAAGAATTAATGATTTCAAAAGGTCATACGTACTATCAATCTAAAAAATTAGATAGGGTACCTCAAGAAGCTGTTGAAGAAATTTTAGGTATTAAATTATCTGAAAAAACACTAGATTAATTTTTGCACTTTGCATAGAAGGAGCAAAATATTTTGGTAAAAAATGATTCAATAAAAAAAGCAAAAAACGGAACATACTATTTTAGGATAAATTTAGGATATGATCGAGCAGGTAAGAAAATCCAAAAGTATAAAAGTGGATTTAAAACAATAAAAGAGGCGAGAGAAGCCTATTCTAAGATTCTTTTAGAAGAGCCTAGTGATAGTATCTCAGAGGAAACTGAAATGTTGTTTGAGAATTATCTAGAAGAAATTTTTTTGCCATGGTACAAGACACAGGTCAAAATTAGAACCTATGAGAATCGGCTTAATTCAATACGGAAGCACTTCACTTATTTCTATAAATTACCAGTTAATAAAATTGAACCACTCCATGTGCAAAAATGGCAATCAAAATTGTTTGAAACACTCAGAGCATCCTATATCAGAAATATTCAAGGGATATTTTCAATAGCTATGGACCGGGCAGTTGTTTTAGGTTTAGCAGATAAAAATGCATCTAAAATAGTTGGAAACGTAAAAAAACAAAAAACGAAAATTGAATTTTGGACAAAAGAAGAGTTTGAAAAAGTGATATCTTGTATCTACAAAGAAGACTATTATCAACACTTCCTCTATATTTCTTTTTGGTTTCTTTTCATGACAGGTATGAGAATTGGAGAGGCCACAGCTATTCAGTGGGAAGATATTAATTTTGAAACAGGTGTTTTAAAAATTAATAAAACTCTTTACTACAAAAATTTAAACTACTATGAATTTGTTGAACCAAAAACAAAAGCCAGTACACGTTTTATAGTTTTAGATGAAGATACCTTGTTGCTTTTAAAAGAATGGAAAGAAATTCAAAATAGTGTTGTGAAAACGGGGTTTGTGATGAGTTATAATGGTT
>Ga0153999_1000959_pt1 | contig 11927 bp, 13 predicted proteins | sample TSNC083MetaG_FD_104675 | JGI IMG/M metagenome (GOLD analysis project Ga0153999, IMG submission 104675) | Attine ant fungus gardens microbial communities from North Carolina, USA - TSNC083 MetaG | ecosystem: Host-associated > Fungi > Mycelium > Unclassified | place: USA: North Carolina, Lumber... | reverse complement strand
ACTTACAAGACTATGAGCGGACTAGAAGGCGGCGTTACTTATGGCTTTGAAGCACAGGGAGCTATTGCTGATGAACAGTTCCGCTATCTTGTCCTGATGGAGCCTGGTTATGATGGAGATGGCAGCATAGCAGCTCATTATCATTTCCGTTATGGAGCTGATGGTTTTGATGAATTATTCACAGGAGACAATAAATACTGGTATCCAACAATGTGTGATGCCGGTGCAACTCTGGAAGAACAATGTAATGTATTGAAAGCGATGTTTAAGTTAAGTGATATCAACGACGGCTCAGGAAACAAAAGATCCGAAAGCAGCAGTTCAGGAAGCAGCAAAACCAACAGTACCGGTCAATGGAAATCAGATAAAAAAGGCTGGTGGTATCGCTATGACAACGGAACATGGCCGGCCAACTGCTGGGTATACCTAAACTATAACGGATTCAATGCATGGTATCATTTTGATGCAGATGGCTATATGCAAACCAACTGGTTTACAGACACCGACGGATACCGTTATTATTTGAATCCATTGGCTGACGGAGCAAAAGGCGCTATGAAAACCGGCTGGGTTTCAATCAATGGTTCTTGGTATTATTTCGATGACAGCCCTGCCGGACCGAAAGGTGCCCTGCTTACTTCAACAACAACACCGGATGGATATCAGGTGGACGAAAACGGAGTTTGGAATCAGCTGTAGCAGGAATGCAATAATAAAGAATAAAATAGAAGAGATGTTCTGATCCGTCAGACATTTCTTCTTTTTAATCACTCCTTGTTATGTAATAATTATCTCTATCTGGCCGTTCTACAGACATAAGTTATTTATAGTATAACCGATTATTTACTGATTAATCCATGTGATTTCCACGCTGATAAGACCAATATTTTAAGGGATTGGGTTGACATATACTACACTAAACGATATAATTATACTACAATAAGCGATATAAAAGGTATGATTCAAGGGGTGTTATATATGCGTGATAATATAAAGGGCGGCGCACTAACAGAAACAACTTTACTTGTGCTGCTTGCATTATACGAACCGCGGCACGGTTATGGTATTAACAAGTTTATTGAGGAAAAAACAGATGGGCGAGTTTCATTAGGTGCCGGCACACTTTACAATGCTTTAGACACACTGGTAAAAAAGCAATGGATTATTCCGTGTGGAGAAGATAGCCGAAAGAAAGACTATGTAATTACCGATGATGGTAAGAGAATCGTTGATGTTGAAAAAGCACGTCTGAAACAAATTATTGATATTCTTTCTTCTATTGTAGGGACACACACCGAACATACATGAAAATAATTACATAACAGTTTAAATCACGCTATGCAGTAAGGAGGCGCAGATGATAACTTTATCAAACCATCAAGCCCGGCAATTTATGTTATTAAAACATGGACTGCTTGGGGAGCATAATTTTATCGGCAAACGGGGAGCGTTGGATTATATCAGACAAACGGGCTGTATTCAATATGACCCCGTGGATTCCTGCGGTAAAAACTCTGAGCTTGTACTTCAGTCAAGAGTGAAAGGCTTTACCAAGAAAATGCTAGAAGAATTACTGTATATTGACCGAAGGCTGGTAGATTATTCTGATAAAAATCTCTCGATTACCCCTGTTGAGGATTGGCCGTACTTTACCCGTTTCCGCAATGCAGCTATAGCGGGAGGATTACGATTCGAAGGACTCGCGGAAATAGAGAAACTGGCGAAAGCTTATATCGATGTAAACGGTCCCGTAAGTTCCAATGATTTGCCTGTCGATGGTAAATTGCACTGGCATTCGTCGATCCATTGGAGCGGCGTTTGGAATGGCGAAACCAACGCAGCACGGGCGGTGCTTGAACAACTATACTCCACCGGAGAGCTGATTATCCATCACAAGAAAGGTACACGCAAATATTACGACCTTTCCGAAAAACATATTTCCGCCGAACTTTTAAAAATGCCCGACCCGCTGTCCGATGAAACAGCACATCAGAAGTGGCGTGTGCTGAGGCGGATTGGTGCAGTAGGACTTCTATGGAATCGTCCGTCTGATGCATGGCTGAATATAGGCGGGCTTAAGTTGTCGCAGAGAAATGAAATTTTCCGGCAGCTGCTTAATGAAGAAAAAATTGTTGAAATTGCAGTGGCAGGCTTACGGGATTCCCTATACTGTCAAAAGGAAGATATGCCACTGCTTGACGCCGTTATGTCAGGTGATGAGTACAAGTCCCGTTGTGAGTTGATTGCACCGCTTGATTGTTTCCTGTGGGATCGGAGGCTCATTAAGGCATTGTTTGGTTTTGAGTATACATGGGAAATCTACACTTCGGCAGATAAACGCAAATATGGCTTCTATGTCCTGCCTTTGATTTGCGGCGACAATTTCGCCGGACGCGTGGAAGCAGTTAACGACCGTAAGACAAAAACGCTCATTGTCAGGAATATTTGGTATGAAAATGGAGTTTGAAAGACAAAAAAGCTTCAAAAATCGACTGATGGCTGCCTGAAACGATTTATGAAGTTTAATGAGTGTGATACAATTTTAATTACCGGCCAAAATTGAGAACAAACCCCTGTACAGCCGGTTAGGCTGTATAGGGGTTTCGTAATTCCTTACTCTCTGAAAAATGCAAGAAATGTTTAGCCTTGATAATAAAAAAATACCAGAAACCATCTTTTACTGCTGACATTTTAGTTTTGTGTTTGAAACAAATTCACATAATTACTGTTATATATGGTGATTTATGTTATATTGACATAAATATATCGTCATGTTACTATATCTACAACAAATGCCACAAAAAGGAGAGACGACATTGAAAAAAGAAGAAATATTTGTTCGTGTTGACCATACACTGCTCAACCCCTGTGCAAGATGGGATGATATTCAAGAGCTGTGTGAAGAGGCCATCCGATGCCAAACTGCTTCGGTATGTATCCCACCATCATATATTAAGAGGGTCAGAGATAATTATCCGAATCTATGTATTTGTACGGTCATCGGATTTCCTTTGGGTTATTCGACGTTGGAGACCAAGAAAGCAGAGATCGAAGAGGCTATCACAAATGGTGCGGATGAATTGGATGTTGTTATTAACCTGGGTGATGTAAAAAATGGCGAATTCAACAAGATAACTAAGGAACTGACTGCTTTAAAACAAACAACGGGTAAGCGGATATTGAAGGTAATTGTTGAAACATGCTATCTGACTGCCACGGAAAAGGAAAAGCTTTGTCAATGCGTTACCGAAAGTGGAGCAGACTTTATCAAAACCTCAACCGGCTTCGGCACCGGCGGAGCCACATTGGAGGACATTGAACTGTTTAAGAAATGCATTGGATCGAACGTGAAGATCAAGGCTTCCGGCGGTGTTCGTACCCGTGAGGATTTCGAGGCTTTTTTAGCGGCAGGATGTGACCGCATTGGTGCCAGTTCGGCGGTAAAGGTATTGGACGATTAAGGAATCAATGGCAGCGGTGGGAATCCCCTATGATAAGAATGAACGTTAGAATTTAAGGAGGATTAAAGCTATGCGGATGTATGACTTGATTTATAAGAAAAGAAACGGCGGAATGCTTAACGGGGAGGAGATTAAGTTCTTCGTCAGCGGCATCACCAGCGGGGAAATACCCGATTATCAGGCATCGGCGCTGCTGATGGCGATTTACTTTCAGGGGATGAATGAAAAGGAAACCGCCACTCTCACTTTGGAAATGGCTAAATCAGGCGATATGGTTGATCTCTCTGCTATTCCTGGCATCAAGGTTGATAAGCACTCCACCGGTGGTGTCGGTGATAAAACCAGCCTGATTGTCGGACCGATTGTCGCTGCGTGCGGGGTGCCGGTGGCAAAAATGTCCGGCCGCGGCCTGGGCCATACCGGCGGGACTGTAGATAAGATGGAGTCAATTCCCGGGCTTAACACATCAATTAATGAGGAAGCGTTCTTTTCAATTGTGCGTGACACCGGACTTGCGATTATCGGGCAAACCGGAAATATCGCACCGGCCGATAAAAAGCTATATGCCTTGCGCGATGTTACCGCCACAGTGGACAGCATTCCGCTGATTGCTTCTTCGATTATGAGCAAGAAGCTGGCGGCCGGCTCCGATGCAATCCTGCTTGACGTAAAGACAGGCAGCGGTGCATTCATGAAAACCTTGGATGATTCTATTGAACTGGCTAGGGCAATGGTCGCAATCGGCGAGAACAACGGGTGCAGAACCATGGCTTTGATTACCGATATGGATAAGCCGCTGGGTAATGCTATTGGAAATGCACTGGAAATTGCCGAAGTGGTGGATGTTCTGCACGGCAGTGGTCCGCAGGATTTGTTGGCGGTATCACTTGAACTTGCTGCCAATATGCTGGTACTGGCTGACAAGGGCGGCTTGCAACAGTGCCGAGAGATGGCAAAGACGGCAATTGCCGGCGGTTTGGCATTTGCCAAACTGAAAGCGATGGTGGCAGCGCAGGGCGGCAGCGTATCAGTGCTTGAGGATCCCGGTAAATTTACTATCGCTCCGTGCAAAGATGAGTTCTGTGCGGCAGCGGATGGCATCATTAACAAAATTAACACTGAAGCATGCGGTATTGCCTCGGTGGCGCTGGGCGCCGGACGGGTTCGCAAGGGTGAGGATATCGACCACAGTGCCGGAATCGTCCTGCGTAAAAAGACAGGCGACACAGTGAAGAAGGGCGATGCTATTGCCACGCTCTATGCACAGAATTATAAGCAGATAAGCGAAGCTAAGAGCATTTTGCAGAGTGCGGTAATAATTAGTGATAAGGCTCCTGAGCAGGGCAAGTCGATCTTTGCGCGCGTGACAATTGACAGTGTTGAGAGATTATAAAGATAATAAAACATACCAGTAGCTTGGAACAAACTGTGCAATTATAACAATATGCTGCGAGACGATTATTGAATAATAGCAACAAACATGAATGACAAAATGATATATGGATATTTTATAACGTAAATATGAAGGGGGTTATTTTTACGAAAAGAACATACAAAATTAAAATGGGAGCGTTATTTATTATTTCAGTAGTTTTTAGTATGCTTTTTTGTAAAACGATTGAAACGACTAAAACTTATATAAGAATTAATGGGCAGACATATTAAACTCAACCTCCCAATGCTCTGACGGGATAGTTTTTTATGCCCGGTACCTTTCGGTAAACCGGGGGGAGTCTGACAGGTAAATTAATACACCTGTCAACCCCCCCGGTTTATTCTATTACTAAATGTGTCTTATGAAAAAAAGTTATTACAAAGTCAACAATTTTTCATACTAATGTATATTGTTCTGCTATTGATTTTTATAACATGAAATGTTAAAATTTTAGCAATGTATTAATCTGAAACATTTATGGAGAAGGAAGGAGATGTAAACCGCTTATGGATTACATTACATATCAATGTGAAGATCAAATCGGAGTTCTTACTATTAATCGTCCAAAGGCATTAAACGCGTTAAACAGTGAGGTCATTAAAGAACTCTTGGAAATTCTCGAAACCATAGCCGGTTCTGGTATCCGCTGCCTGGTATTAACAGGTGCCGGGGAGAAATCTTTTGTTGCGGGAGCCGATATAGCTGAGATGAAGGATCTATCGCCGGAAGAAGCGATAGCGTTTAGTCAGGCAGGAAATGAAATGATGGATCAGGTAGAATCGTTGTCAATGCCAGTTATTGCCGCCGTAAACGGATATGCTCTGGGCGGAGGCTGCGAACTTGCACTTGCCTGCGATATCCGGATCGCCGGAGCCAATGCTCAGTTTGCATTACCGGAGGCATCACTGGGTATTATTCCGGGATATGGCGGTATTCAACGGTTAGTCCGAACTGTCGGTCTGGCAAAAGCAAAAGAGCTGGTCTTTACTACTAACCGTATCAAAGCAGAAGAGGCCAAAGCAGTGGGGTTGGTAAATCAGGTTGTTAAGCCAGAGGATTTGATACCAACCTGCATGGAGCTGGCAAAGAAAATTGCTGTGAATGCTCCGTTCAGCGTTGCATCGGTAAAGCAGATTGCGAATCGGAGTGTTAAGGTTTCCGAAACTCATGGCTTAGAAATGCAGGCATTTGCTGATTGTTTCAGATTATCAGATCAATATCAGGCAATGGCGGCATTCGTTTTAAAAAAACCGGCACAGCCATTTACCGGAAAATTAAAGGAGGCGTAGGAGATGAAAGTAGGAATTATCGGAGCAGGAACAATGGGGGCAGGGATTGCCCAGGTATTTGCCGTACATAACAATTATGAAGTGGTGCTATGTGATATAAAAACAGAGTTTGCCTAAAATGGAAAGAATAAAATCATAAAATCTCTGGAACGTCTGGTATTCAAAGATAAAATGACCCGAGAATCAGCAGGCAACGCCATTGCTTCTGTTACCACCGGTTTAAATGATGCAGTGGCCGATTGCGACCTGATTATTGAGGCGGCTCTGGAACGAATGGATTTGAAACGTGAATTGTTTAAAAACCTGCAAAATATCTGCAGAACAGATGCAATCTTTGCAACTAATACCTCATCCTTATCAATTACTGAGCTGTCTGCCGGATTAGACCGTCCTGTCATTGGCATGCATTTCTTCAATCCGGCACCGGTTATGAAGCTGGTGGAGCTTGTTGTTGTCTTAACACACCGGCCGAACTGGTTGAAACGGTCAGAAAGCTTGCAGAAGACATTGGAAAAGTTCCGGTGGAAGTAAAGGATAATGCCGGATTTGTGGTAAATCGAATACTGGTGCCGATGATAAATGAGGCAGCCGGCATCTATGCCGAGGGCGTGGCATCGGCAGAGGATATTGACACGGCTATGAAACTGGGAGCAAACCATCCGATGGGGCCGCTGGCACTTGGGGATTTAATCGGGCTGGATGTATGCCTGGCAATTATGGAGGTGCTTGAAGCCGAGACCGGAGATCCGAAATACCGTCCTCATCCATTACTGCGGAAAATGGTTCGTGGCGGCAGACTGGGACGCAAAACCGGCCAGGGATTTTTTATTTATTAAAATCAAGGAGGAACAATCGTGGATTTTTTACTTAGTAAGGAACAGGAAGTAACGAAGCAGTTATTTCGGCAATTTGCCGAAGCAGAGGTAAAGCCTCTGGCTCAAGAAATTGATGAACAAGAGCGGTTTCCGTCAGAAACGGTGGAAAAGATGGCTCGCAGCGGCTTTATGGGCATTCCGTTTGCCAAAGAGTATGGCGGACAGGGATGCGACACCTTAACCTATGTGCAGTGTGTGGAAGAATTAAGCCGTGTCTGTGGTACCACTGGAGTTATTGTGTCCGCCCACACTTCTTTGTGTGCTGAACCGATCAACAAATATGGAACAAAAGACCAGAAGGAAAAATACCTTCCGGCTCTGGCAAAGGGCGAGAAAGTTGGTGCGTTTGCCTTAACAGAGCCGGGAGCGGGAACCGATTCGGCAGGGCAGCAGACCAAAGCTGTGCTTGACGGTGATAACTACATATTAAATGGCACCAAGATTTTTATTACTAATGGCGGCGCTGCTGATATCTTCATTGTCTTTGCAATGACCAATAAGAGTCTTGGTAATAAAGGTATATCGGCTTTTATTGTTGAAAAAGGATTTCCCGGGTTTTCCATCGGCAAGAAGGAATTAAAGATGGGTATCCGCGGTTCCTCCACCACCGAACTGGTATTTGAAAATTGCGTCGTGCCAAGGGTAAACTTATTAGGAGCTGAAGGCAGGGGGTTTGGTATTGCGATGGGTACCTTAGATGGCGGCCGGATCGGAATTGCCGCGCAGGCTTTGGGAATCGCCCAGGGTGCACTGGATGAGACCATTAACTACGTAAAGGAACGAAAACAGTTTAACAGAAGTATTTCTGCATTCCAGAATACCCAGTTTGAGCTGGCTGATATGAAGACCCGAATTGAAGCAGCAAGACTGCTGGTTTATCAGGCTGCCTGTGCCAAAGACGGCAAGGGGCGCTTTTCCGAGGAGGCGGCGATGGCGAAGCTTTTTGCCTCTGAAACAGCGATGGCAGTAACCACTAAATGCGTACAGCTTTTCGGCGGCTATGGCTACACCAGAGATTATCCGGTTGAGCGAATGATGCGTGATGCCAAAATCACCGAGATTTATGAGGGAACCAGTGAAGTGCAGAGAATGGTTATTGCAGGAGCAATGCTCAAATAGCAGGAGGATATAAATAATGAATATTATTGTGTGCATTAAGCAAGTACCGGATACGACCGAAGTAAGGCTGAATCCGGAAACTGGTACGTTGATTCGGGATGGCGTACCCAGTATCATCAATCCTGATGATAAAGCCGGATTAGAGGCAGCACTGCAGTTGAAGGATGAATATGGAGCAAAGGTTACAGTGGTTTCAATGGGACCGCTGCAGGCTGATGCGGCATTAAGAGAAGCAATGGCAATGGGCGCTGATGAGGCATATCTGATCTCTGACCGGGCTTTTGGCGGAGCCGATACCTGGGCGACCAGTTCCACAATCGCCTCGGCAATCCGCAAAATCGGTGATTATGATTTGATTATCACCGGACGTCAGGCGATTGACGGTGATACTGCCCAGGTAGGACCGCAGATTGCTGAACATCTGGGGCTCCCCAATATCAGCTATGCAGAGGATATTCGGGTTGAGGGGGATGCGGTTATTGTCAAAAGGCAGTATGAAGACCGGTATCATGTCCTGAAAAGTAAAATGCCCTGCTTAATCACTGCCCTGACAGAGCTGAATAAACCCCGTTATATGACTCCGGGCGGAATCCTTGATGCTTATCAGAATAAAGAAATAACCATTCTAACCAGAGCTGATTTGGATGTGGAAGACAGCAATATTGGTCTGAAAGGCTCACCGACCCGCGTCTTTAAGTCCTTTACTAAACCCGTAAAAGGAAAAGGCACGGTTCAAGCTATGGAGCCGGCAGAGGCGGCAGAGTGGCTGACCGGACAGTTGAAAGAAAAGCATTTGATTTAGAGCATAGGAGGTGATACGATGAACAATCAGGAATATAAAGGGATTTTTATTTTTATTGAACAGGTGGAAAGCCGGATTGCCGGTGTCAGCTTTGAGCTGATCGGGAAAGCCAGAGAACTGGCAGCGGTGCTTAATACGGAAGTGACAGCAGTTCTGTTGGGGTACCAGGTGGAACCGTTAACCGGCAAACTGGCACGTTATGGAGCCGACCGGGTCATACTGGTCAATGATCCGGCGCTGGAAACATACATGACAGAACCATATGCCAAAAGTCTGACCGCTGTGGTACAACATTACAAACCGGAAATCATGCTTTACGGAGCAACGGCAATCGGCCGTGATCTGGCACCGCGGGTATCGGCTCGTGTTCATACCGGATTGACTGCGGATTGTACCCGGCTTGAGATTCAGGATGAAACCAATAATCTGATGATGACCCGGCCGGCTTTCGGGGGAAATATTATGGCGACGATTCTTTGTCCGGAACACAGACCGCAGATGGCAACCGTTCGCCCTGGTGTAATGCAGCGTGCGGAAGCATTTGACGGAGCAAGCTGTCCGGTTTTGGAATTTACGGTAGATAATCTGGCAGGAAGCCAGAATGTAGAAATTCTGGAGGTGCTGAAAAAAATCAGTGTAAAGAAGGATATCATGGATGCTAAGGTATTAGTTGCCGGTGGCCGTGGTATGGGCTGTGCGCAAAATTTTAAAATGCTGGAGGAACTGGCAGATCTCTTAGGAGGTACGGCAGCCTCTTCCCGGGCAGCCGTGGATGCCGGCTGGCGGGAGAAAGATTGTCAGGTGGGTCAGACCGGCAAGACGGTGAGGCCAAATCTCTACATTGCATGTGGTATTTCAGGTGCAATCCAACATTTGACCGGCATGGAGGAAAGTGATCTTATTATTGCCATTAATTCAGATGAGACAGCACCAATTTTTGAAGTGGCCGATTACGGAGTAGTTGGTGATGCATGTAAGATTGTGCCGCAAATGATTCAGAAGATTAAAAATGAGAAAAGTATCTTTTAACAAAAAATAATGAATCCGCTGTGAGAAACTTCTTTACAGCGGATTTTAATTAGGATTTTTATAATCGGATAGAGAATTTTTATTTTGGTTTCAGCTTTCGTTAGTTATATTTCAATAAAAAAACTTGAAGATATTACAGTTCGGTTTGGTTATTTTTCGTATTATATAGTCAAATGGATTAAAAATATCAATAAATTTACTGAATAATAAATAAATATGCTTAAAGTATTGATATTATTTTAAAAATAAAGTATACTCTTTACCTGAAAGCAGTAAGTGGGAGGGGTTATTAATAAATAAAAAATATAGGAAATCATTAAAGCGTGGAATCGCTTTGTTACTTTGTATTACATTTTTTATGCCGGTTTGGGTAATTCCGGGTGTATCAGCTATAGTAGACCAGAGAATACCTATCATAGATGAGGAATGGAAAGAAAAAACAGCTATTTATTGGAACCCGTGAAGCATTGGAGAATCTCCCGGTTTAGCAACAAATTCAAATGATATTAAGACTATTGATCTGACAACGCATTCAAATGTTAATAGAAGTTCTGGTTTAGCAACGAGATCAAATGCTGCAGATGGTCTGACACCGGATACTGCTGTCGAAAACCTGGATACTGCTATCAGGCAAGCTGAAAAACTGAGCGGGCAGTTGAGAATAGATATATCAGACACCGTAATCTATGCAATGAATCCGATGTATATTCCACCAGGATCATCCGTATATATCTTCAGGTGTTATTCAACTGGGTGAACAGGTAGATTCGTATGGAACATTTGTGCTGGATTATACCCAGCCAGTATTATATCATGAACCGGTGATTGAGTTAACAAATCAGTTTGACTTTGCCGGTAATTATCAACTTGACCTGCGTATTCCGAATGACGTGGAGCATGATGTTACCGTAATTAATTCAATATCTCCGGACAGTATACCGACAGATGTGTTTAAGGATGCCTTTCCTGTCACAAATATTGATGACGAATGGGAGTTTTTGTAGAGCAAACCCACAGGGGTATTCGCAGTTATGCAGAAGATAAGAGCGTACAATCTGATACGTCAAATTTAACGCAAAAAAGTCTGATTGCCCGTCGGGTGGTGAATAGTATCAGCGGCAGGCTGTGGCTGGATAAAAATGCAAATGGTTTCATTGATTCTGCCGAAAATGGTGTTGCCGGCTATACTGTAAGCCTATACAAAACGGACGATATGAGAGAAATAATACGGGAAACGATAACACAGGAGGACGGCATATACAGGTTTGAAAACATGGAACCCGGAAATTATGTGGTGGGAATAGCTTCAGAAACCGTTGATGAAACGAAGTATTTGCTGCCGGTAACCGAAAAAGGCAATAATAAGTTGAAACAAGTTGAAACAAACGAAAAGATAAAAGCTTACAGTGAAACAATTGAAATTACGGACGATTTTGGCACAACAGCAATCAATGTTGATGCCGGTCTGGGTCTTTCCATTTATGTGAATGGTGACTTTATAAACCAGCCTTTAGGAGGGAATATACTGGCAGATGAAGACAGATCCAAATTGGTAGTATTGGAAGCGGACGGTAATCCTTATGGCGGATATTACGAAGCGTATACAGCAAATGAAAGCGGACTGCGCCAGGCTCTATTTGATATTTATAAGCGTAATGAGCAGGCGGCCGATTATATTATATATTTTGGTTCAGATATCAATGATCTGCCGGAAGATATTTTTAATGATACCAGTGGGGCTAACGGAGCCGGCGATGTCAGCTTCGCCTCGCTGCGGGGGCGGCTGAATATTCTGGCATCGACACCAAATTTATAGCCGGTACCGTACGGGTAATGGGCGAAGGAAGGGTGTATATGCAGTCTCACGGTCAGAAAGATGGGATCATTCTAACTGATATCATATTTGATACGGGCAGT
>Ga0153999_1000958_pt1 | contig 11928 bp, 14 predicted proteins | sample TSNC083MetaG_FD_104675 | JGI IMG/M metagenome (GOLD analysis project Ga0153999, IMG submission 104675) | Attine ant fungus gardens microbial communities from North Carolina, USA - TSNC083 MetaG | ecosystem: Host-associated > Fungi > Mycelium > Unclassified | place: USA: North Carolina, Lumber... | reverse complement strand
GTACCATGTACAATCAGTGCTCGGATTCCACGGGTGTATTTCAAATCTTAAATCGGCAACGCGACAAAAAAAGTGGTATTTTGCTAAAAAAGCCAAGAAGCCTTTGCAATGACACCAATTCAATGATATTATGAACTTGGAATTATTCGATACCGGATGAGTTATTTATAGTGATATCATATATGAACGTGAATTGCGGAGGTGTTCGGTTTTGTCAGAAGGCTTGCAGGAAGTACGAGTCAAATTGCCAAAAAACTTGTTGAATGAGGTGGATGGGTTAATGAGACAGGAAAACAGCGATCTAAGCGAATTCATCTATCAAGCTGCTAAGAATTATGTGCAGCATAAAAGAGACGAGCACATCCAGCAATTCCGCGAATCCATGCGACTTGGCTACCTTGAGATGGCTCGCATCAATCTGACAATTGCTTCAGAAGCTTTTCAAGCAGAAGAGGAAGCTGAAAACACTTTGGAGCGCGCCGTGATCGGGGTGTAATGAATTGATTGTCCAAAGAGGCGAGGTTTATTTCGCTGACCTGTCCCCTGTTGTTGGATCAGAACAGGGTGGCGTGCGTCCAGTATTAATTTTACAAAATGACATTGGTAACAGGTTCAGTCCTACCGTTATTGTAGCGGCTATTACCGCCCAAATTCAAAAGGCTAAACTTCCAACACATGTGGAAATCGACGCCAAACGATATGGTTTCGACCGTGATTCGGTTATTCTGTTGGAACAAATTCGTACACTTGATAAGCAGAGGCTAACAGACCGGATTACTAAACTGGATAGTGAAATGATGAAAAAAATTGAACGTTCTCTCGAAATCAGTCTTGGACTGAAGGATATGTATGATCATTAGAGCTCTTGCCCCCTAGGCAAGGGTTTTTTTAGTTGTGTTTAATTTACCCGTATTTTATGTTTCCAAACATGATGCCCGGATGGAAATAGCATAATTGTTACAGGATTATTTCATTTGTTTCAAAGTTACCCGGTTTTACGTATTTTTTTGTTGTAGGCGTATTCTATGCTACAATTGCTATAGAAGGAACAAATGATTTGAGATATGACATGACCTATAATGTTGCTTAAACGATTTATGAGTTTTGCAATTTGTCGGTTCTTGTACAAAAATAAATAATTAGAAATTATTAGAGCGACGGAGGAAGTTATGGACCAGAGTGTAAGAGATATTCTTATCGAAAATAGTGATTCAATTGTCGAACAATGGCTCAGTGTGATGAATGAAAATAAAGAAGATCATTATACTGCAATTTCTAATGATTTATTTGAGATTACAAATCGTGAATTCGTAAATACGATATTTGCGAATATTAATGGAGATAAGACAGCACGTATTTTTGAAGAGTTTTCAGAGAGAGTCATTAATCTTGGCTGGCCTCTTGGTTATATTACAGATGGACTTGGTGCTTATAGACGAGTTGCTATTGATTTCGTCATCAATAGTGAGAACTCAATTGACGCTAAATACAATACGAATGTTGCATGTCAGGTAGATGAATGGGTTGGACCGATTATTCGCCACTTGGTAAATAGTTATACAGGAAACTGGGAGAACATTGTTTCGTTGCAGCGTGTTGCACTGCAGGAGCTGTCAGCCCCACTTATCCCAGTCATTGATCAGATTACGGTAATGCCATTAATTGGGACGATCGATACAGAGCGTGCGAAGTTAATTATGGAAAACTTGCTCGAAGGTGTTATACGCCATAATGCCGCAGTTGTGCTTATTGATATTACAGGTGTACCAGTAGTAGATACAATGGTCGCTCATCATATTATTCAAGCGGCAGAGGCTGTACGTTTGATTGGCTCAACATGTATTCTTGTCGGCATTCGACCAGAAATTGCACAGACAATCGTTACGCTTGGTATTGACTTGAGCAAATTCTCAACGAAGAGTTCCTTGCGTAAAGGATTCTTAGCTGCACTTGAAATCACTAACCGTAAAATTGTAGATCTGAAAGAACCAGAAGAAAGTATTGGCAAAATTATTGATTCCCTAGGCAAGGAGTGAGAAGAATGCGAATCCCGATTTTGAAACTGCACAATTATTTGCTTGTGTCGATACAGACAGAAATTGACGATAACACAGCGATCCAGTTTCAAGAGGATCTTCTAAGTAAAATTCATAAGAGTGGTTCATCGGGTGTTGTTATTGATTTGACTTCTGTTGACATCATTGACTCATATATCGCTAAAGTACTTGGCGATGTTGTGACTATGTCCGATTTAATGGGAGCAAAGGTTGTACTAACTGGTATTCAGCCAGCAGTTGCTATGACGCTGATTGATCTTGGTATACATTTGCGTAATGTCCCAACAGCTTTGGACTTAGAGCAAGGGCTTATTACACTTCAACAGGAACTGGGGGAATAGTCAATGACCCTCCAATCCTGTATTAATATATTGAAAGAGCTAGATATTGTAGGAGCTCGTCAGCTTGGACGTGATATGACAAAGGATATAGGTTTTGGTATTGTCGATCAGGCAAGAGTAACAACAGCAATATCTGAACTGGCTCGCAATATTTATCTTTATGCGGATCATGGGAAAATTTGCTGTGAAGCAATCAACAACATGGGAAAGCGCGGCATTAAGCTAACTGCTAATGACGCAGGTCCGGGAATTGAAGATATTGGTAAGGTAATGCAAGATGGTTATTCAACATCTGGCGGACTTGGAGCAGGGTTACCTGGTGTTAAGCGCTTGATGGATGAATTTGACTTGCAATCTGAAAAAGGTAAAGGAACATCAATTACAGCCATTAAATGGTTAAGATAGTGCGCATTGTGTAGATGTACATAATGTTTCAGACTAGTGTGCATGCTGATGCTCTCGCATGCGCACTTTTTGTACAGAAACTTAGATTTGATTTGGGCATCATCAAAGGAGGTGCTTGCAAAATGGGTCAAATGGCAAGCGAAGCAACAGCAGAGTACAGGGAGCTATTGCGAAATTATATTAAAACAAAAGACGAAAAGTATTTGTACCGGGCAGAACAGGTAAGCAAGAAATTTATTAAAGACCAAATACTTCCTGAAGAAATCGTCAATCTGCATAATCAGTCACTTGAGGAAATTTTCGAAGATATTCCACAAGAATACAAAGATTCCATGTCATTTCTGTTGGAAACAATGATTTCATATGGACTTGCCCATCAGGAGTTCCAGACGTTGCGAGATGAACAGCTTGCATTGAAATCAGAAATTTCAGTAGCTGCAAGTATGCAAGAGAATCTTTTGGCAACAATCACACCTAAAGCAGACGGTCTGGATATCGGCGTTATTTCAGTTCCAGCACATCAAATGAACGGTGACTATCACCATTTTATTAAAGGTGAAGATGGATCACTTGGTATTGCGGTAGCAGATGTTGTAGGGAAAGGTGTACCTGCGGCTCTTTGCATGTCGATGATTAAGTATGCTGTAGACAGTTTTCCAGAAACAATGATGAGTCCAGAATCCATTCTAACCAACCTAAATCGTGTTGTGGAACGAAATGTCGATCCAAGTATGTTTATTACGATGATTTACGCGCATTATATACCTAAAGAAAACAAATTTCACTATGCATCTGCAGGGCATGAGCCAGGACTTTATTATAATGCGAAGGAAGATACTTTCACTGAGCTGGAAACAAAGGGTATCGTTCTTGGTGTAGCACCTGAGGCGAGGTATAAACAATATGAACTAGAACTAGAAAAAGACGATATGCTTATTCTGTTTACAGACGGTGTAACCGAATGCAGACAGGGTGATCGTTTTCTTGAAATAGAAGAAGTGCTTGATGTTATTCGACTATATAAGCATCTGCCCGCACAAGAAAATGTCAATCAAGTTTTTAAACATTTTGAACGCTTGCAGAATTTTCAGCTGCGAGATGACTTTACACTAATAATTTTCCGAAAAGAAGTTTAGTTTTTTGTCAGAAGGGAAACACAGCATGTAGCGTTACTTACAGAAGTCGTGGAGTACATACATGCCTAAGATAAATTTAAATGAACTTCGCCAAGGAGGAAAATCATGAATTTGCAAATAGATATAGAACAAGGACAGGAATTAACAACCGTTTTTCTTGCGGGAGAGATTGATATTTATACAGCTCCGAAATTGAAGGAAGCCATGTTGCCGCTTTTTGATGAAAAAGGGAAAACAGTAGAGATTGATTTGGAAGATGTTGGTTATATGGATAGTACCGGTATTGGTACATTCGTAAGTGCCTTAAAGGCTTCAAATTTAAATGGCAGCCATCTTCGTTTAGTTAACATGCAGGACCGCGTTCTTAGATTATTCAGCATTACTGGTTTGGACGAGATTATGGATATTAATGCAGCGATTAAAGGTGGCCACGAATAATGGAAAAATTCGATTTTATTGAAATGAAGTTCCCTGCGAAAGCCGAATATGTAGGTGTTGCCCGTTTAAGTATATCAGGTGTAGCTAGCCGAATGGGCTTCTCTTTTGAAGATATCGAAGACTTGAAGGTAGCAATGTCGGAAGCTGTGACAAACGTAGTTGAGCACGCTTATGAGAAAGAAAAACTTGGAGAGTTCACAATCGGCTTCGGGGTATATGAAGACAGATTAGAAATCATGGTTGCAGATCATGGCGGCAGTTTTGATCTTCAGAATATTAAAGGTGCAATTGGTCCATACAAAGCCAATGAATCAGTTGAGAAGATGCGTGAGGGTGGTTTTGGACTTTTCCTTATCAATGCGCTTATGGATAAAGTAGAAATCAACAACAACTATGGTGTAATCGTTCTAATGACCAAGTATTTGAACGAGTCCGAGGTGGGTACTAATGACCAATTCTCAAAAAGCCAATAAGGGAAAAGATCAAGTATACGAGTGGATTGAATTTTTACAGAAAGAACCTAAGAATGAAGAAATTCAGGAAAAGGTTGTTATAGCCTATAAGGACCTTGTGGATTCGCTAGCGCGCAAGTACTCTAAGAATTCAAGTATTCATGAAGATCTTTATCAAATTGGTATGATTGGTCTGCTTGCTGCGGTTAGACGCTACGATGCTTCATTTGGAAAATCATTCGAGTCTTTTGCAATCCCTACGATAATTGGTGAAATCAAGCGCTTTATTCGTGATAAGACATGGAGTGTCCATGTGCCGAGGCGTATTAAAGAGCTTGGTCCAAAAATCAAAAAAGCAACAGATGAATTGACTACAGAGAATCAGAAATCTCCTACTGTCCAAGAAATTGCTGATTACCTGGATGTATCTGAGGAAGAAATTCTTGAAACGATGGAGATGGGCAAAAGCTATAAAGCGCTGTCCGTCGATCGTAAAATTGAAGCTGACTCTGATGGCAGTACTGTAGCGATTCTCGATTTAATTGGGAATCAAGATAAAGGTTACGATAATATTGATCAAAAGATGATTTTGGAGAATATTATGCACGTATTGACAGAACGTGAACAAAGAATCCTGCAATGTACTTATTTTGAGAATATGAGCCAAAAGGAAACGGGCGACTTGCTAGGAATTTCGCAGATGCATGTCTCTAGATTACAACGCCGTTCATTAAGGAAATTACGTGAAGCCATCCAGTCAGAAAGTTCGGAGGTACTCGATTGAGTAAAGTTCGTACAGCTGTTTTTCAAAAACCGAAAAAAGGCAACTACACGTGTGGTGATAGTTATTTTTTTGAAGAAACAGAAGATGGATTTTTATGTGCTATCGCTGATGGACTAGGCAGTGGAGATATGGCAAAAGAATCATCACAAATTGCAATAGATGAGATAAAGAAATTAAAGGACAGTCCTCCTGAGGAAATTCTGAGGAATATCAACAGTGCACTTACAGGTAAACGCGGTGTGGTGATTGGCATATTAAAATTGAATTTTAACCAAGGGACATTCTCATTTCTATCTGTTGGCAACATTGGACTTATAGCTATTAATGCCGACCACCAAAAGTACCGTTATATAAGCAATGCGGGATATTTGGCAGGATACCAACGTTCTTTTAAGTTCGAGGAGAAGAAACTTGAGTTAGATATGAATTTCATTTTGTTCTCAGATGGCGTCACTGAAAGAGAGCTGTCAAAGGAATATATGAAAGGTTCAAACGTAGATGACTTGGTAACCCTATATAGTCATCTTAGTGATGAGGTACGAAAAGACGACACAACTCTTATTGCTATGCATTATGAAGAAGACTAAAAAAGACTGGTTCCTTGTGAAAAGGTACTAGTCTTTTTTGTTTGAGTGAAGTTCAGCAGGATTATCATCAATTTGATAGAATATAAGGTAGAGTAGCAAAGGGGGAATGAGCCGTGGGACAAGAATCAAATGAGGTATTGCTTGATTGGACAGCAAAAGAATCTAATTGTAATAAGAACACTGTAAAGAAAGTAATTGCATTAATGGAGGAAGGAAATACAGTCCCTTTTATTGCACGGTATAGAAAAGAAATGACCGGCGGGCTCGATGAAGTCCAAATTAAGACCATACAGGATAAATGGACATACGCAGTAAATCTTGCCGAACGTAAAGAAGAAGTAACGAGACTCATAGAAGAACAAGGCAAGTTGACAGAAGAATTAAAAGCAGAAATAAATGGAGCTAGCCAATTACAACGTGTTGAAGATCTATATAGACCATATAAGCAGAAACGTCGAACTAGGGCAACAATTGCTAAAGATAAAGGCCTGGAGCCCCTTGCTGATATAGTATGGCTACAACAACAGCTAGATTTGAATGCCGAGGCTACCCATTATCTATCTGAAGAGCATGAACTGAATACAGTTGAGGATGTGCTTGCAGGGGTAAATGATATATTAGCAGAGCGAATTGCTGATGATGCTGAGTATCGAGAATGGTGCCGCACTGAAACGAACAAGCAAGGAGTGATTATAGCAAAAGTTAAAGATGAAGAGAAAGATGAGAAGCAAGTTTTCAAAATGTATTATGAATATAGTGAAGCAATTCGATCAGTTGCTTCCCATCGTGTGCTCGCTCTTAATCGCGGGGAGAAGGAAGGAATTCTGAAGGTATCTATTGAGCCGCCAGCAGAACGTATTATTCAGGGCTTAGAACGTCAAATCATTAAGCGTCAGACTAGTGGAATCGTCAGAGAATTTCTTATTGAATCGATCGGTGACAGCTTTAAACGCCTCCTGCAACCATCGGTAGAACGTGAGATACGCAATACTCTTACAGAAACAGCAGAGACACATGCTATTGAGGTGTTTGCGAAGAATTTAAAGAGCCTATTACTGCAACCTCCTTTAAAAGAAAGAACTGTGCTTGGTGTAGATCCTGCTTTCCGGACTGGATGCAAGCTCGCTGTAATCAATGAAACAGGTAAGATGATGGATATTAGCGTTATGTATCCGACTGCACCGAAGAATGATATAAAAGGTGCTGAAAAGCAGGTGCTCTCCTATATTAATAAGTATCCAATAGAGCTGATTGCTGTAGGAAACGGGACAGCTTCCAGAGAGACAGAACAGTTTATTGTAGATGTAATACAGCGCAACCAGCTAGACATTCCTTATATTATTGTGAATGAAGCAGGTGCCAGCGTCTATTCTGCTTCAGCCCTGGCACGTGAGGAATTTCCAGATTTACAAACAGAAGAACGCAGTGCAGTATCAATTGCTAGACGTGTGCAAGATCCACTTGCTGAGCTAGTTAAAATTGATCCGAAGTCGATTGGCGTTGGTCAATATCAGCACGATGTTAGTCAAAAGGCATTGAACGAGTCACTAAGCTTTGTTGTAGAGACTGCTGTTAACCAAGTAGGGGTTAATGTAAATACAGCATCTGCTTCTCTTTTACAATATGTATCAGGGCTTAGCAAAACAGTTGCTAACAACGTGATTGCAAAGAGGAATGAACTTGGCAAATTTACAAATCGCAATCAATTAAAGAAAATACCGCGACTTGGTGCGAAGACATATGAACAAGGAATTGGCTTCTTGCGTATTCCTGATGGTGATAATCCACTTGATCGTACACCAATCCATCCGGAAACGTATAAAGAAACTGAGAAACTATTGAAAATGCTTGGTTGTACGTTAGAAGACATTGGTTCAGAGAAACTCCTCAATCGAATCAAAGAGCTAGATGAGAGAGAAGTGGCAGAGGAGCTTGATATAGGATTGCCAACACTAAAGGATATGCTTGCTGCACTAAGTAGACCTGAACGTGATCCAAGAGATGACTACCCGCAACCTTTGTTAAAGACGAATGTATTATCATTAGAAGATTTACAACAGGGTATGGAGATGCAGGGTACGGTAAGAAATGTAGTTGATTTTGGAGTGTTTGTTGATATTGGAGTCAAACAAGATGGTCTTGTACATATTTCTAAGTTATCCAATTCCTTTGTTAAACATCCACTTGATGTTGTTTCTGTAGGAGATATTGTTACCGTTTGGATTGAGGAATGCGACGTAGCGAGAGGAAGAATTGCATTATCTATGGTAAGCGGTAATTAATTGATAATAAAACACCTTAGACTTTTGTCAAAGGTGTTTTATTTTTTATAAATAAGGAAATAGTTAAGTACATAGAAGAGTAAAATTATAAAAAACAGACTGCTTTTCCCAAAGCGGGAAAGCAGTCTGTTTTGATAGTTTCATGTTAAGTAAGAGAAATTACTTAGATTCTGCTGCAATAGCAAGATTCAAGTCAACTTCTAGAGCTTTTGCAACGCCTTCACCGTAAGCTGGATCAGCTTTATGGCAATGTAATACGTGACGCTGTTTAATATGCTCATCAACACCAGTCATTGCACGGCCAGTGTTAGCAAACAATAGTTCTTTTTGCTCGTCACTCATGTTGCGGAAGAGCTTACCAGGCTGCTCGAAGTAAAGATCATCATCTTCACGGAAATCCCAACGATCGGCATCGCCATGGATTTTCTGAGCTGGTTCAGCATATTCAGGCTGAGTTTTCCAGTTGCCATAGCTATTTGGAGCATAGCCAAGCTGGCTGCCATTATTGCCGTCTACTCTCATACCACCATCACGGTGGAAGCTATGAACTGGGCAACGTGGCTGGTTTACAGGGATCTGGTGGTGGTTAACGCCTAAACGGTAACGTGCAGCATCTCCGTATGCAAACAAACGACCTTGCAACATTTTATCAGGTGAGAAGCTTACACCAGGAACAAGGTTACCAGGAGTGAAAGCAGCTTGCTCAACTTCAGCATAGTAGTTCTCAGGGTTACGGTTCAATTCGAATTCACCTACTGGAATAAGAGGGAATTGGTCTTTGTACCAAACCTTAGTCAAATCAAATGGGTTGTAAGGCATGTTGTTAGCTTCTTCTTCAGTCATTACCTGAATGTACATTTTCCACTTAGGGAAGTTGCCATTCTCGATATTGTCATAAAGATCGCGCTGGTGGCTCTCACGGTCAGCACCGACAACTTCAGCTGCTTCTTGATCAGTCAAGTTCTCGATACCTTGTTGTGAACGGAAGTGATACTTAACCCATACACGTTCGTTGTTAGCATTAATCATGCTGAACGTATGGCTTCCGAAACCATGCATATGACGGTAAGTCTTAGGAAGACCACGGTCACTCATTACGATTGTAACTTGGTGCAATGCTTCAGGAAGCTGAGTCCAGAAATCCCAGTTAGCATTAGCATCTCTCATGTTTGTGCGTGGGTTACGTTTAACAACATGGTTCAAGTCAGGGAATAGCAATGGGTCTCTAAAGAAGAATACAGGTGTGTTGTTACCAACTACATCCCAGTTACCTTCTTCTGTGTAGAAACGTAAAGAATAGCCACGAATGTCGCGTTCTGCATCAGCTGCGCCACGTTCACCAGCTACTGTAGAGAAACGTAAGAAAATGTCTGTTTTCTTACCAACTTCAGAGAAGAGTTTTGCTTTTGTATATTTAGAAATGTCATGAGTTACAGTGAATGTACCATAAGCTCCAGATCCTTTTGCGTGCATACGACGCTCAGGAATAACTTCTCTATTGAAGTGTGCAAGCTTTTCTGTAAACCAAAGATCTTGCATCAATAGCGGGCCTCTTGGACCTGCTGTCATGGAATTTTCATAATCGCTTACTGGAGCACCAGCTACAGTAGTAAGTCTCTTGTTATCGTTGCTCACGTATAAAACACCTCTCCTAGATAGAATTTTTATCGTGTGAATATTAGTATAATACATATACAAAAAAAATCAATGCTTAATTATAATAATTTTAAATTATGAAATTGTAAAAACTACAATTATGATAGAATTTTTACGGACAAAGTGGGTGAGGGTGGGATTACTATCGAGTTAATGCAAGTTTCTGAATTACATAGTTTGGTTATGAATATATCATTAAGATATTTTAACAAACCTTATAAAGGAGAAGTTATTTTTAACGCACGCTTAAGAACTACAGGTGGGAGATATTTGCCTGGTAAGTATTTAATAGAACTTAATCCTAAATATTATTTGGAAGCCTCTGAAGCTGAGTTCATTGGCATAATCAAGCATGAACTATGTCATTATCATCTTCACAATGAAAACAAACCATTTGGACACGGAGATATAGAATTCAAGGAACTACTTAAGAGGACTGGATCGCCACGGTTTTGCCAACCATTAGTATCTCAATGGAAAGAACCTATTATATATAAGTGTAGGAAATGTTCAATGATTTACCCACGTAAGCGAAAGGTTAATACAAAAAGATATTCATGTGGTAAATGCAGAGGGAAGTTGGAGTTACAATAAAAGAGGAATCACTAGTATTAAAAAATGATATTATATAGAAGCAAAAAATAAAAAAGAAGTTATTCGCAAAAACAATTGACTTAGAACTAGTTTCTGTGATAAATTATTCATTGTCCTTAAAGCAAGCAACACAGCAACAAAATTGAAGTTTTGAAAAAGTGTTGACAAGCTTCAGGATGTGCGTTATGATAGATAACGTTGCTGAGTCACTCAGCCAATCAATATTATTCCACAGTAGCTCAGTGGTAGAGCAATCGGCTGTTAACCGATCGGTCGTAGGTTCGAATCCTACCTGTGGAGCCATATATTTGGGGAAGTACTCAAGTGGCTTAAGAGGCGCCCCTGCTAAGGGTGTAGGTCGCGTAAGCGGCGCGAGGGTTCAAATCCCTCCTTCTCCGCCATTTTCATAATGGCCCGTTGGTCAAGCGGTTAAGACACCGCCCTTTCACGGCGGTATCACGGGTTCGAATCCCGTACGGGTCACTTTAATGATTCAACTAAAAAATAAATGGTCCGGTAGTTCAGTTGGTTAGAATGCCTGCCTGTCACGCAGGAGGTCGCGGGTTCGAGTCCCGTCCGGACCGCCATTTTTATTGGGCTATAGCCAAGCGGTAAGGCAACGGGTTTTGGTCTCGTCATTCCTAGGTTCGAATCCTAGTAGCCCAGCCATTTTTTAAATGAAGAGCTAATAGCTCGTTATTTTTTTGTTAGTGATAGTTTCGTTTCAACAATAAGCGGTCGTGGCGGAATCGGCAGACGCGCTAGGTTGAGGGCCTAGTGGTGGCAACACCGTGGAGGTTCAAGTCCTCTCGGCCGCACCATTTAAAATTTAATTTATGCGCCCGTAGCTCAATTGGATAGAGCGTCTGACTACGGATCAGGAGGTTAGGGGTTCGACTCCTCTCGGGCGCGCTTTTGGCGGGGAGTAGCTCAGCTTGGTAGAGCACTTGGTTTGGGACCAAGGGGTCGCAGGTTCGAATCCTGTCTTCCCGACTGCCGTTTCGGCTTTAAAGAATCAAATTACCAGATTGTTATTTTGCGGGTGTAGTTTAGTGGTAAAACCTCAGCCTTCCAAGCTGATGATGAGGGTTCGATTCCCTTCACCCGCTCCATTTTAATCTGGGCCTGTAGCTCAGCTGGTTAGAGCGCACGCCTGATAAGCGTGAGGTCGGTGGTTCGAGTCCACTCAGGCCCAT
>Ga0153999_1000957_pt1 | contig 11950 bp, 9 predicted proteins | sample TSNC083MetaG_FD_104675 | JGI IMG/M metagenome (GOLD analysis project Ga0153999, IMG submission 104675) | Attine ant fungus gardens microbial communities from North Carolina, USA - TSNC083 MetaG | ecosystem: Host-associated > Fungi > Mycelium > Unclassified | place: USA: North Carolina, Lumber... | reverse complement strand
CTCCAATATTTTATTAGAAAATACAAAAAAGCCCCGCCCCTGGTAAAGGGACGAGACTTCGCTCGCGGTACCACCCTTGTTGCACAATTGTGCCACTTTAGGTTTGTTAACGATGCTGAACACCGTTTTCCATATAGGAAAATCGCTCCCGATTGTAATTCACATGACAGATTTGTTCCAGCTTGCACCTACCGCTGGCTCTCTATGACAGGGATCTGACTTGCTACTTAGATCGTTCGTTGCGTTATGTATTATCTTATCCAAAACCATTCTTACACAATATTTTATAAAAAGCAATGTATTGTTCAACTGTTACATATGGACAGATTATAAGCAAGATTTATCTAAGATAAAAAGCACGCCCAAAGATTCTACAAAAAGCACCATTATGCTATAATAATAATAGATTTTAGGAGGAATGATATGGATCGCAAAGACGACATTAAAAATAAATCTGCAGCAAAGCGGGCACCACAAAAAACGAAGGAAAAACGAGTAAGCTTTGGTCTTATTGTTATGACTCTTCTATCACTCGTAATCGTTTTAGGCTGCTTTGTGTTTGGATTGGGTGCCGGATATTTTGCTTCACTTGTCAAAGATGAACCTGTCAGAACGAGCGCTGTCATGAAGCAAGACTTATACGATTATGAAAAAACATCGAAATTATACTTTGCAAACAATGAATATATAGGCGATATCCGTTCTGACCTTCATCGGGAGAAAATATCAATCGATAAGGTACCACAGCAGCTGATCAATGCCGTGATTGCAACAGAAGACGAGCATTTTTACGATCACAATGGGATTGTACCCAAATCGATTATTCGTGCTGCTATACAGGAAGTGACCAATTCTGATACGAAAACCGGCGGCAGTACATTAACGCAGCAGCTTGTTAAGAATCAGATACTAACTAATGAAGTCTCCTTTGAAAGAAAAGCAAAAGAAATGATTCTCGCGTTGCGTATAGAACGTTTCTTTACAAAAAAAGAGATTTTGCAGGCCTATATGAATATCATCCCGTATGGCCGAGAAGCCTCTGGTCGGAATATAGCTGGCGTCAAGACTGCTGCGAATGGGATTTTTGGTATTGAACCAGAGAAATTGAATCTTGCACAATCTGCTTTTCTTGCAGGCTTGCCACAAAGCCCATCTTATTATACTCCCTATAAAGCAAACGGAGATTTCAAATCTGCTGATGGGATGGAGCCTAGCATCAATCGCATGAAATATGTACTGAAACGCATGCGAGAAGCAGGATATATTACTGAGAGTGAAATGCAGTCAGCAATGGCCTATGATATAACAAAAGATTTTACGCAGAAATCTACTTTACCTAAAGAAAAGAAATATCCAGCCCTCGTCTATGAAGCGGAAAAGCGCGCGAAGGAAATCCTGCGTGAAAGCATTGCATCTAAAGACGGTATTGAAGCGAAACAACTGGATAAAGATAAGAAGCTGCGTGAGAAATACAACGAACTTGCAGACCGTGCATTACGCCAAAAAGGTTATCGCATTCATACAACAATTAATAAAAAAATGTATGACAAAATGCAAAAAGTTGCACAGAACTATCAAAACTATGGACCTGATAAAGATAATGAACGTGTAGAAACAGGTTCAATTTTAATTGAAAACAAGACTGGCAAAATATTAAGCTTTGTCGGTTCTCGTAAATTTACAGATAGTAATCAGATCAACTATGCTATGGACGCAAAGCGACCAAATGGTAGTACAATGAAGCCATTACTTGATTATGCACCTGCAATTGAAGAAGGTGTCATTCAGCCTGGTTCTGTATTCGCAGATGTTCCTAAGTCATTTGGCAGCTATAAGCCAGGCAACTACGCAGGTGGATTCCATGGTCTAGTAAGTGCAAGAACTGCACTTGCTCATTCATACAATATCCCAGCTGTTGAGATTTACTCCAAGATTATCAACAAGAATCCTGCGAAGAAATATCTCGAGAAAATGGGCATCACCTCTCTTACAAAAGGAGATCATGAATACCTATCTCTCGCGCTTGGTCAGCCAACGAACGGAATAAGTGTTGAAGAGAATGTAAATGCCTACACTACTTTTGGCAACAACGGAAAATTTGTCGATGCTTTTATGATCGACAAGATTGAAACAGATGAGGGCAAAATTGTCTACGAACATAAAGCGAAACCAGTCAAGGTATTCTCTCCACAGACTACATATTTGACACTTGATATGATGCGAGATGTAATCAGACGCGGAACAGCGACTTATGTACCATCACAGCTGAATAATCCTAATGTCGATTGGGCGGGTAAAACAGGAACCTCTCAAAATTTTGAGGATGCTTGGTTTGTCGCTACAAACCCAAATGTTACATTCGGAACATGGATTGGCTATAAGACTCCTAAATCATTGCAATGTGTTGGTTGCGGTGGTCTGACTTACAGTCAGCGGAATGAGAAGCTATGGGCTGAACTTATCAACAGCGCTGCAGAAGTCAATCCGAAATTAATTACACCTGCAAAGAAATTCAAACAGCCCAAAGGCATCGTTACAAGCAGTTATTGTGCTCCATCGGGGATGCTGCCTTCAGATGCATGCCAAAGTGCAGGTCTTGTACAATCTGATATTTATAATGCTAAACATACTCCCGGACAAGTCGATGACAGCTTGATTTTCGGGAGCGGCGGTGGGCTCGTATTTAATCCTGAATTCTTAAAAAGAAAAGGCTACGATACATTGGGGGATATTTCATTACTGTACCCCATTACGAACCGAGAACTATGGGAACGCATAGGCTCAGGAGCATCTAGATCGTCTGATAGCGCTGAGTCCACCGCCAAGCCAGAATCTTCAACTAATACAAGTTCAGAGCCTGAACCTGTAACTGAAAACTCGAACCCAGAGCCACCTTCCAGTACGACAGATGGCGAGAATAAACCTACCGTGCCTCCAAGCAATAGTAATACGGGGGCTAATCCCGGAACAAGTACGCCACCAGCTCAAGGGAATACTAATTCAGGTACCAATGGAAACTCGCAAGGTAATAATGGTAATAACGGTAGTGCCGGAACACCTGGATCATCTGGCAACGGGAACTCGAACAATAACAATGGTCAACAAGGTCGCCCTGAAGATTCCAATGGGGCTAACAAACCAGATAACCAGACACCAGACGATAATTCGAGTGAACAAGACTAATCGTATACACGACAACTTAAAATCAACAAAAAGAAAGAGAAGCTGAGGATTAGCTTCTCTTTCTTTTTATCTTTGCTGTTGTTGTTTTTGATTTTTTTCCAAAATAATAATTTCAACACGACGATTTTTACGCCAGTTTTTTTCTGATGTATTGGGAACAACTGGTCTTGTATCACCATACCCGACGGACGAAAATCTATAGTCGCTTAGTTCTTTATCTTTAAGCAGATAACGAATAACACCACTTGCCCTTGCTCCTGAAAGTTCCCAGTTCGAAGGATAACGGAAATTGGAAATTGGTCTATTATCCGTATGACCTTCAACACGTACATAGTTCGGGATTTTCTCAAGCATTTTAGAAATCCTATCTAGGAATGGCTTCCCTGCATTTAGAATATCCGCATCACCTGATTCAAACAAAAGACTTTCTTGAAGAATGAGTTCGACCCCACGGTCAGAACGAGTCGCTGCAATCTTATCTTTCAATTTGTTCTGATCAAGATATTGATTAACGTCTCTCAATACTTTATCAAGCGTATCTTTTTCATTCTTTTTTCGCTTATCAGCAAGTTCCTTTTGTTTCTCTTTTAATTCTTTGAGCAAATCTTCTTCCTCTTGCGGATTCATTGTAGGGTGTTCTAGTGGTACAGCTGATGGATAAAATTCTAATATTGCACGATTGCGGAATGATTCAGAGATTGCTTCAAATTTAGCATTGTCAATTTGTGACATGGAGAACAGCAGAATAAAGAACACAAGGATTAAGGTAACCATATCTGAATACGTTACCATCCATTTTGGGGCACCATTATCATTCTTATTTCTTCGCTGTTTCCTCTTCATTTCGTGTCACCTTCTGCATTCAATTCATCAAAATGCTGTCTTTCCTCCTCTGAAAGGAAAGCACTTAGCTTTTCTTCCAAAATATGAGGATTCTGCCCCGATTGAACACCTATGACTCCCTCAATAATAACCTGTCGAATGAATACTTCTTCTTCCGTCTTATTCTCCAGCTTATTAGCCATAGGGAGAAAGACTAAATTCGCCATTACGGTTCCATAAAGCGTTGTCAACAGAGCAACTGCCATACTCGGACCAAGCTCTTCTGGATTCTCCAACTTATTCAACATCAGCACAAGACCGACAAGTGTCCCAATCATACCCCACGCAGGTGCATAATCGCCACATTTTTCAATTAGAGTCCGTCCTTTATAATGACGCTCTTCCATTGCTGTTATTTCGGCAGCCATAATCTCCTGAATAACTTCTGGTTCAATCCCATCAACAGCAAGCATCATGCCTTTTTGAATAAATGGCTCATTATCAAGTGAATCAATTTCATTCTCAAGTGCTAGAATACCTTCTCTTCTAGCCTTCTCAGACAGTTTAATGAATAGATCAATCAGTTCTGATAATCTTGGATCTTTCTTATTGAAAGCTTCTTTTAAGACTCTACCGCCCAATTTCAACTGCTCTGTTTTAAAATTAATCAATAAGGAAGCTCCAACTCCACCCAATACAATTAGTATAGATGCAAGGTCAAGAAATGAAGAAAATCCACTTGCCCCGCTGTTGCTCAAAATCGCTAGCATAATAATAATAAAACCCAGAGTAATTCCTATTGGTGTCAATAAATCTAATTTTTTCATGAGACTTCCCCTTTAAAACCTTTTATTTATTATATCGGCTTTTAAGGTAGCTTTGTTGAGTCTCTCTCGATGATCCGATGCGGTAAAATGATTTTCTTGTCTTCTACTTCTTCATTATTCATAAATTTGGTCAAAAGCCGCATCGACACAGCTCCGATATCATACATTGGCTGAACGATTGTAGATAGCGTTGGGCGAACCATTGTCGCAAGTCTTGTGTTGTTGAACCCAAATACTTCTAGATCTTCGGGAACACGATACCCCATATCTTGAGCTCCGTGTATCACTCCTAGTGCCATTTCATCCGAAGCTACAAACACAGCAGTTGGTTTACGCTGGAGCGAAAGTAACTGGCGAACAGCCTTAATCCCTGAATCATAGGAATAGTCGACATTCACGATGAAATCCTGAGTAAGCGTAAAGTCGAATTCTACGAGTGCACGTTTATACCCCTCGAATTTAAAACGACTGATCGGCGTTTCATCATGTCCATAAATAAATGCTACATTATTGTTCCCCTGTTCAATGAGGAATTTAGTCGCTTCATAAGCAGCTTTCTCATTATCAATATTCACAGATGGAATTGTATTCGTTTCATCATAAGTTGATGAAAGTACTACTGGTACAGAGTTGCTCGTCAACTGACGAATATGTTCTTCCGAAATCTCTCCACCCATGAACAAAATCCCATCAACTTGCTTCTCTAGCATAGTATTGATCAACTGAAGTTCTTTGTCTTTATTACGGTCAGAATTCGCTAAGATGATATTATATTTATACATCGTTGCAATATCTTCAATGCCTCTTGCTAAATCAGCAAAAAACATACTGGAAATATCCGGTATGATCGCGCCTACAGTTGTTGTCTTTTTACTAGCCAGCCCTCTAGCTACCGCGTTCGGTCTATATCCAAGTCTTTCTATTGTTTCAAGTACTTTTTTTCTTGTTGTTGGTTTAACATTTGGATTACCATTGACAACTCGTGATACCGTTGCCATAGATACGCCTGCTTCACGAGCTACATCGTATATTGTAATAGTCATTAGGCCCTAACCTCCCGGACTTTATTAAAGATATTGTTCACCATTTCACTATATCATATGACTTCCGACTTAAAAAGCTAAAAAATAGAGCCGACCCATTAAGGGTGACTCTATTTCACAAAATGTTCATTAATTGTATTGTTTATGCGTATACTTTGCGGAACTTCGCAAGTTCATCAACAAAGTTATCAAACATAGGGATGTCCATTTGCTGGGCAGCATCTGATAGAGCAACTGCAGGATCAGGATGTACTTCTGCCATAACGCCATCAGCACCAATTGCAATAGCGGCTTTTGCACAAGGGATAAGCAAATCTCTTCTACCTGTTGAATGTGTCACATCAACCATGACTGGCAAATGTGTCTCCTGCTTGAGAATTGGAACAGCGGAGATATCAAGCGTGTTGCGTGTCGCTTTTTCATAAGTTCTGATACCACGTTCACAGAGAATGATATTCCCGTTGCCTCTGGAAATGATGTATTCTGCAGCACTGATAAATTCAGCAATTGTAGCTGACAAACCACGCTTTAGAAGTACTGGCTTGTTCACATCCCCAGCAGCCTTAAGCAATTCAAAGTTCTGCATATTACGTGCACCGATTTGGATAACATCTACATAATCAAGTGCTTCTTCAATATGTGCGGGATTTACAATCTCACTTACTACTGCAAGATCATGCTTGTCTGCAACTTTGCGTAAGATCTGTAAACCTTCAACACCAAGACCTTGGAAGTCATATGGAGATGTACGTGGTTTGAAAGCACCACCACGAAGCATTTTGAAACCTTTTGAAGCGATTGACTCAGCCACTGTATCAACCTGTTCATAGCTTTCAACAGAACATGGTCCGAATACAAAATGAACATTACCATCGCCAATGCGTTCTCCTTTGATATCAATAATGGTATCTTCAGGTTTTTTCTTTCTTGAAACAAGTAGTGCTTTACTGTGATCATCTTTTTGCAACTCAAGGCTGGCCTTGAAGATCTCTTTGAAAATATGCTCTACAGTCGAGTTTATAAAAGGGCCATTGTTGTTATCAATAATTTTGTTCAGCATGTCACGTTCACGAACCGGATCAAAACGCTGTGTACTCTGCTTTTCTTTAATTTTACCGATTTCCTGAACGATCTCGGCACGATGATTGATCTGTTCAAGAAGCTTCAGATTCACCTCATCCAGTTGGTCGCGCAATTTGTCCAATTCATTTTGACTCATTTCCGTATGCCCCCTTGGTTGAAATCTTTTTAATATTATACACAATTATAGCTAATTATTTATTCTTTGTCACCATTAAGTTTATAATGGAGTAGCCCGTATAATAAACCGCTCTGATAAATTGGACTAGAAGAAAGTTTCATTACATCATAATCAAATGAGAGGGAAATTGCAAATGAATAAGCAAATTTTTGCACTGGATATTGGTACCCGCTCCGTTACCGGCATTCTGCTGGAAAAGCACGGAAAAGATTTTAAAATTATCGGATGCCATACAGAAGAACATGAGGAACGAGCAATGCTCGATGGCCAGATACATAATGTATTACAAGTAACGGAGATCATCCAAAAAGTAAAAAACAAGTTAGAGGATGATGGTGAACTGCTGGAAAGTGTATATGTTGCTGCTGCCGGACGTTCATTGAAAACAAAGAGAGCTAGTGCCAGCATACCGCTTCAGCATGCCTTATCGACTACAGAAATGATTGCTAACCTAGAATTCAGTGCTGTTTATCAAGCCCAATCAGCGCTCGCTGCAGAAAACGAAAATATTAAAGCAAGCAGTGATTACTATTGTGTTGGCTATTCTATTGTTGAATATAGGATTGATGGCGAACGAATTGGCTCATTGATTGACCAGACAGGCAATGTTGCTGAAGCAGAAGTCATTGCAACCTTCTTGCCCAAAGTCGTCGTTGAATCGCTCCTTGCAGCTTTAGAACGAGCTGGCTTACAAATGGAAGCACTAACACTAGAACCAATTGCAGCAATTCGTGTTCTTGTACCAGAATCAATGCGCAGACTCAATGTCGCACTTGTTGATATTGGAGCTGGGACAAGCGACATAGCAATCACTAATGACGGAACTGTCTCTGCTTATGGTATGGTTCCTTATGCAGGTGATGAAATAACTGAGAAAATCAGTGATGTCTATTTACTTGATTATCCACTTGCTGAAGAAATGAAGCGATCAATCAGTACTGAAGGACAGGCAAGTGTCCATGATATTTTAGGCTTCGAAACAACTGTCATGCTAGATGAATTCATGGAGACAATTGAACCTGCAGCAGAACTGCTTGCCGAGTCGATCACTCAAGAGATCCTTAAACTGAACGGAGAGTCTCCGCGAGCCGTCATGATGATAGGCGGAGGGAGTTTAACGCCTGGTCTGCCTGAGCTCATTGCAAATAAACTTGAGCTGCCAGAAAACCGCGTCGCTGTTCGTAGTATCGATGCCATTCAGCATTTACAAAATGCCAGCATGCTGCCTAATGGCCCAGATTTTGTCACACCTGTCGGCATCGCAATTGCAGCGGAGGAAAAGCCAGTTCATTACACAACAGTCCATGTAAATGACAGACCTGTTCGGATGTTTGAGATGAGAGAACTGACTGTTGGTGATTGTATCGTTCAGGCGGGTATTGAACTTGGGAAATTTTATGGCAAACCTGGTGAAGGTATGATTGTCACATTAAATGGACAACCCAAAACAATTCCAGGAACGCTTGGTAAAGGGCCAAAACTTTTTATTAATGATAAAGAGACAAAAGCAAATGCCCCCGTAAATGCTGGAGATAGAATTGAAATAACACAGGGTAAAGATGGATACGGAACAAAAGCCATTCTGAAAGATATTGTGGGTTCATCTGACCATCTTGATATCCAAATAAATGGCGAATCAAAAACATTTAAACCAGAATATTTTATAAATGGAAATCCTGCTGAACTAGATCAACTATTAAAAGATGGAGATAACATTATCGCAAAAAATTGTCGATCAGCAGCTGACCTTTTGGAATTAGTAATTGGTGAACAAGCAAAAAGTTCCTCTGGTATTACCGTTTATGCTAATGGGAAAACAGTAAGGATATTCCCTAAAAATAGTCATGGACTCATCATTAATGGAACAATTGCTGCTAAGTCCGACCTTATCCATAATGGTGACCGCATTGAATTTATAAGCGGCTCTACCACATATGAAGAAGAAGTTCCAACTGCCCTTCATGTGATAGAAAAACTTGAGTTGCAACCTTGGCAGACAGCACTAATATTCTTTGACGGCGAACCAATTGAACTAAAAGAAAAGAAACAGAGTATTCTTCGTGAAGATGTTGAAATAGAATTGGATGAACCAGTATATGATTTGGATGAATTAAGGATTACTGAAAGGGACCTGCCTTCTTTTATTTTTCAAGATGTCTTCCGGTATGTTGTCATTGATTTATCAGGCGTTAATGGAAGATTCGAGTTACAAGTAAATGAGGAAAAAGCGGCTTTTGATTCCCCTATATATCCAGGAGACCGTCTAGCAATTAAATGGCTAGAATAAAATAATAATTAGAAAAGGACCGCACAGTATTTAACATGTGCGGTCCTTTTTATTAATTTTTATTAATTTTTATTAGCTTTATCTGCTGATTTCTCTGCTTGAGAAGCTGCATCTTTTGCAGCTTGCAATGCAGCATCTGCTTTTTTCTTATTTTTGTCGAGTTTCTCTTGAACTGCGTCACCTGTCGATTGTGCTTGTTTAGAAACCGTTTTTGTTAACTGTGCAGCAGAATCAGTTGCTTTACGCTTCCAGTCAGAACCAGTCGCATATGCTTTATCTTTAAGATCGGCACCTTTGTCTTGTGCGATATTCTTCCAATCACTGGCACGGTCTCTCAATTGCAAAGCACCGTCATTCAAGTCCTGACGTAATTCACGTCCAGATTTCGGAGCAACGAATAGAGCAACTGCAGCACCGATCATGCTACCAATCAATGTACCAATAATAAAATCTTTCGTATTGATGCTGTTGTTATCTGTTACATTATTTTGCTCTGTCATACTAATTCCTCCTCTATTATGTACGATTTCTGTCTTTCCAAGAGCGAATGAGCGTCGCACCCCACTTGACAGCTTGAGCAGATTTCTCATTCTTTGCAGGTGAAGCCGCAGTAAAGCCAGCCATCATACTTCTTAGAGATGCATTGAAGTCTTTAATCGTGCCACCGATTTCCTTTACCCCATCGAATACACCGTTCAACTTAGAAGATTTTTCATTAATATCTTCTGCAAGTCGATTCGTACGATTAAGCAGCTCCTCCGTTTCAGCTGTAATACCTTTAATCTGCACTTCAAGATTCTCAAGTGTACTAGCCACACTATTCATTGTACGCTTAACAGCGACAAGTACTGCAGCCAAATAAATGACAAACAGTAAAATTGCCAGCGCAACAATGATCGCACTGATATAAAGCAAATTTTCCATTTTGCAAGTCCCTCCGAATGTTGTTGTATTTAAACTGTGTCTATTGCCGGAATAGTGGAAAATTGCCGTTCTATCTCTTTACCCGTTTATCGAATTTATAATCCGAAAATCAGAACGGAAATCTTTCTTTCTCATTCCCCAATATTACTTATCATACCATTTCGCCATAAAAATGAAAAAACCTTTAAAGAATTTAAAAAAAGCATCCATATTTAAAATACGGATGCTTGGCAATTATTTACCCTCTAAACCAGCACCTTGCAGCTGCTCATTGAAAGCTCTTTCGAATTTCTGAACGTCTCCCGCTCCCATAAATAGAAGCACAGCATTATCATGCTTATTCAAAATATCTACATGCTCTATGTCCAGGAAATTGCTATCTGGAACTAGCGCTTGTAAATCATGAATCGTAAGCACTCCGCTTTCTTCACGGGCAGAACCGAAAATATCACATAAATAAGCATGATCTGCCAACTTCAAACTTTCAGCGAATTCCTGCAAGAAGGCCTTCGTCCGAGTAAATGTATGCGGTTGGAAAATCGCAACTACTTCTTTATCAGGATATTTCCTTCTGGCAGAATCAATTGTTGCTATGATTTCTTTTGGATGATGCGCATAGTCGTCAACGATAATACGCGCGCCAACCTTTTTCTCGGCGAAACGGCGCTTAACACCTTTAAAGGTAATCATTTTCTTAATATGCTCAGCTGAGATGTCTTCATAATGACAAATTGCTATAACAGAAAGCGCATTTAAGACACTATGGCTACCATATAGCGGTATTGTGAACGTATCATAAAACGTATTACGAACGAATACATCAAATTCTGTACCTTCAGCTGTTTCACGCACATTTTGTGCCTGGAAGTCATTTCCTTGACCAAAACCATAGTAAACAACTGGGACTTTCGCTGTGATCTGTTGAAGTTGCTCATCATCTCCACAAGCGATGATTCCTTTCTTCACTTGGTCAGCCATTGACTGGAATGCATTGAATACATCATCAATGCTCGTGAAGTAATCGGGATGATCAAAATCAATGTTCGTCATGATTGCATAGTCCGGTTCATATTTAAGGAAATGACGGCGATATTCGCACGCTTCAAATACAAAGTATTTGCTGTCAATGTTACCTTTTCCTGTTCCATCACCAATTAAGCATGATATTGGGAACGTTTCACCGAGAACGTGAGACAACAATCCTGTCGTAGACGTCTTGCCATGAGCGCCTGTTACAGCAATGCTCGTGTATTGCTTAAGCCATTCGCCAAGAAATTCGTGATATCTATAAAATGTCAGGTTTTGTTTTTTTGCTTCTTTGATTTCAACGTGTTCATCCGGAAATGCATTGCCGGCAATGATCGTCAAACCCTCTTTGATGTTATCCGCTGAAAAAGGAAAAATGGGAATATGCTTTTGCTCCAACGCTTCCTGGGTGAAGAAACGTTTTTCAATGTCGGAGCCTTGCACCGTTTCACCTGAATCTCTCAGGATTTGTGCAAGGGCACTCATACCAGTCCCCTTTATACCAATAAAATGGTATGTTGTCATAAAAGAACCTCCAAATCGATATGTAAAAACAAGCTAAATAAGCACAGCTATT
>Ga0153999_1000956_pt1 | contig 11962 bp, 11 predicted proteins | sample TSNC083MetaG_FD_104675 | JGI IMG/M metagenome (GOLD analysis project Ga0153999, IMG submission 104675) | Attine ant fungus gardens microbial communities from North Carolina, USA - TSNC083 MetaG | ecosystem: Host-associated > Fungi > Mycelium > Unclassified | place: USA: North Carolina, Lumber... | reverse complement strand
TCTGTACGAAATTAAAAAAAGCACTACCGCAAGGGACGGAAAATCCGCGGTACCACCCTCATAATCTCGGACAAGATCACCTCACGGCACAATAACGTATGCCACGCCGGCTCAGCCTACTAGCATTCAGCTTCGCAGTTCAGGAATGAACTTCAATGTATACCGCAACTGATTTTCACCAACCATCAGCTCTCTGCGCAACAATATACATTTACTTTTTCCGTCTTCACCATTCTATCTATTCACCTATTGTTGTTATTGTACTAAACTGTCTGAAGCTTTGTCAATCACTTACTACCACGGCCGTACGAGGAAACGCCGTCCAAAAACGGCGTTTCAGTACACAAGCAAATAGTGGTTACAGATACCCCGAATGATACATAATCCAGCTGTGTATCTAACCAACCATATTACATCAAGCGGTAATTTAATCAAGCCCCACGAATCGACTTTATTGCTTGCGCTGTATCGGCAGCTCCATACACGGATGACCCGGCAACTAGAATATTTGCGCCAGCAGCAATTGCCTGCGGAGCAGTTACCGTGTTTATGCCGCCATCAACCTGAATGTCTACACTTAATTTGCGGGTCGCAAGCATGTCTTTTAATCGGGAAATTTTATGAATGGTACTTGGTATAAATTGTTGCCCGCCAAATCCTGGATTAACGCTCATAAGCAATACCATGTCGACATCAGCCAGAACTTCCTCGACAGCAGTGAGCGGTGTTGACGGGTTTACAGATACACCTGCCTTTTTGCCCTGCGCTTTAATTGTTTGCAACAGACGGTGCAAATGTGGCGCGGTTTCAGCATGTACGGTAATAATGTCGGCGCCTGCTGCTGCAAATGGTTCTATTAGATCTTGAGGGTTAGTCACCATGAGATGAACATCAAACGGCAACTTAGACATTTTTCGAATGGACGCGACGACAGGCGGGCCAAATGTAAGGTTAGGCACAAAATGTCCGTCCATGATATCAATGTGAATCCAATCAGCTCCGGCTTGCTCGATCTTAATAATTTCATCTCCCAGCCGAGAAAAATCGGCAGATAAGATAGATGGCGCAATCTTGATTGTATTTGTCATCTAAACCCCTTTTTACTCTCTCTAATTTCTGTCAGTATTTCAATGTAGGACTGATATCTCCCATGATGAATGTGTCTGTCGGCTACCTCTTGTTTAACAGCACACTGTGGCTCCTTGTCATGGAGACAAGTACTGAATTTGCACGCTGATGCTAGCTTGGCTATTTCAGGAAAACAGTCCATAAGGTAAGCCTCTTCAATGTCATTAAACTCGGTAAAGCTAAATCCCGGTGTATCAACGACAAATCCGCCGCCTGCCAGCGGCAGAAGTTCGGCAAACCGGGTAGTATGTTTACCTCGGCCAATTTTATGACTGACTTCACTGGTCATCAGCTCCAGCCCAGGCTGCACTGCGTTAAGGAGTGTGGATTTGCCGGCGCCTGAAGGACCGGCAAATACTGAAATCTTGTCATAAAGAAGCGCGTGCAGCGTGTCAATGCCTGTTCCGGTTTTAGCCGCAACAGGGAGTACGCGATAGCCGATCTGCTGATAGCGGTCAGCCAGTTCAGCAACCTCCTGTGGGTCTGCCAGATCGATTTTATTGATACACAAGACGATATCAAGCTCAGAGAACTCGGCAATAACGAGAAACTTATTAACCAAAGCAGGATTAATATCCGGATTTACCGCGGCAAAAGTCAAGACGACCTGGTCGACATTGGCTACCATTGGACGTTTTAGCATACTGCGCCGTGGCAGTATTTCTTCAATAATGCCTTTGTCCGGGTCGGTTAATGTATATGTCACTTGATCGCCCACTAAGAGTGAGAAGCGTCCTTGCTTAAAGCGGCCGCGCAGCTTGCAGGTGACGAGCTTGCCGTCAGATTGTATATAGTAATAACTGTTATAGGCTTTTACGACAACACCATTCAGCACATAGGCCTCCTAAATTGTTTGTTCCTGTAATAGTTTTTCATTGATATATACCTGAATACGAACTTGGCCAATACCCTCCACTGTCTTTTCTACCTGTTCGCCTGACTTATGGGAGCCTTCATAGACGACACGACGGCCATTAGTATCTGTCACGATGATTTGCAATGATTGACGACGAGTTGAGCCATCAGGTACAGTGACCTGAACGACGGCGCGTTTGACGGCTCCCGGTACAGTTTTAGCGACAGAAAAACCAATAGAGGTCCCTTCAGTTACTTCAGTGGACGGCGGTGGGTTCTGTCCGATAATCGTCCCTGGCGGATATTTATCATTGGGCGTTTCGGTTACCTTCCCCTGGGTTAGCTTCAGGCTTTCGAGCTGAGTAGCTACTGTACTCAAGAGCGAGCCCTGGAAATCAGGCAAAGGAAACTTTTTAGGCCCTACCCCCTTACTGACAACGATGTCGATTGCCGTACCTTTAGCAACTTGAGCCGGTGGCCTGGGACTCTGACTGACGATGCTATCCTGCGCAGCATCCTTAGTAAATTGCTCATCAACCCGGCCTAAATTTAGACCGGAGTTTTTTATTTGCAATTCGGCATCGCGGCGGTTAAAGCCGCGTACATCAGGCACGGCGACGACCTCACCGCCTCTGCTGACAAGCAGCGCGACAGTCCGCTGTTCTTTAACAATCGTCTCTGGTTCGGGATGCTGGGAAATGATATAGCCTGCCGGTACTTTGTCGCTGAAGCCCTCCGAAACCGAAACCCGGAGATTGTTGCTGATTAAGATATTGCGAGCCGCATCTACTTGCTTACCAGTAACATTCGGCACAGTAATTTCATTTAGGCTCCAGAATTTACCGAAGCCAAAAAAAGCAGTAAGTGCTGAAGCCAGCAAGAGAAATAGCAGTATTCCCCATAACCACGATTTATTAAATTTACTACTGGATATATCTGGAGAATTTGCCGTTAGCTGTCCGGCAGCATTGAGTTGCCCCTGTTCCTGTGATGGTGTTATTGTCGGCAACACCTGAGTGGGAAAATCATTGCGGGACAAACGGCGGGTGTGATCATCTCGGAGATAATGCTGAGTCAGTCTAAAATCGGCAATCATTTCGCTAATATCACTAAACCGGGCTGCGGGATCTTTAGCCGTAGCTTTGACGACAATAGCATCTACGAGGGGAGGTATGTCAGGATTTAGTTCCCTTGGTGGTTTTATTTCTTCCTGCAAGTGTTTTAAGGCGATAGCTATCGGCGATTCACCTGTAAACGGCACATGGCCTGTAAGCATTTCATAAAGAACAACTCCCAGCGAATAAATATCGGATTTGGCTCCTACAGCAGTGCCTTTGGCCTGTTCGGGAGAAAAATAGTGAACAGAGCCGATAATTGTGCCGGAATTAGTCATCGTAGATGAAGTAACCGCTCTAGCAATACCGAAGTCAGTCACTTTGATGCGCCCTGATCGGGTCACAAGGATATTATGGGGTTTAATATCACAATGCACCAGATTATTCTGGTGGGCATGCTCAAGTGCTTCCGCAATCTCAATTGCTATTCTTACGGCAGTCTCGGCAGGCAGCGGCGCTTCTCGTTCAATTTGATCTTTTAGCGTCTCACCTGAGATATATTCCATAATAATATAATAAGCTTGTTCATCTAGGCCGACATCATAAATATTGACGATATTGGGGTGAGAAAGTTTGGCGGCTGCCTGAGCCTCATGCCTAAACCGGCTCACAAACTCTTCATCGTCGGTAAACTGTGAACGTAGTACCTTAACGGCTACCGGACGGTCAAGAAGTTTATCGTGAGCGCGGTATACATCAGCCATTCCGCCGCCGCCAATACGTTCTAATATTGTATAACGATCATCAAGTGTGCGATTAAGCATTAAATTCACCCCCTTAATATAATGCCTGTACCAGCATTTGCCGGGCAACCGGAGCGGCAACGCCGCCACCAGAGCCAGCATTTTCTACAATAACGGCTATGGCTACTTGCGGGTCATCAGCAGGCGCAAATCCAATAAACCAGGCATGTGGCGCGCCGTGTGGATTTTCGGCAGTACCCGTTTTGCCGGCAACTTTTATACCGCGTATGGCAGCACCTCGGCCTGTACCTTCATTTACTACTGTCACCATCATATTGGCCACTTGACCTGCTAGTTTGGCATCGATAGGCGATCGCCACTTTTCCGGCAAAGTGCTGCTTACTATGGCTCCGTCTGGAGTTGTTATTTTTTGTACCAGATAGGGTTTCATCATAATTCCTTTGTTGGCAAAAGCTGCTGCCAGCATCGCCATTCGTAACGGTGTAACCAGCAGACTTCCTTGACCAATGCCGGTTTGGGCTAAATCGCCATCGCCCAAACTTCTGAAGTTAGGCAGCTTACTAGAACTTTCAATGATATCACCATTAAGTTTCTGGTTAAAGCCGTATCTTTCAAAGCTATTAGCCATTTTTGCAGAACCTAGATCAAGCGCTAATTGACCAAACGTTACATTGCAAGATACTGCCAGCGCTTGTTCCAGATTGATTTTTCCATGAGCTCTGTTGCCAGACTCATTTAATGTATAATCGGATCCGATTCTAAGCAAGCCGGTGCAGGAAAATACCCGCTTAGCATCAACCAGGTTTGCAGCTAACGCTGTTTCGGCCATCATGATTTTTATAATTGAGCCTGGAGGATATAACCCTTGTGTCGCTCTGTTGAGCAACGGACTGCTATCAGACTGAGAGATGCTATTCCAGTATTCCTCCAGCCTGGCCGGGTCAAAGCTTGGACGGCTGACCAGCGCTAAAACGGCTCCTGTTTTAGGCGATAGGACGACAATAGCACCCCGGTTAGTTGCCAATGCCTTATAAGCGGCCTGCTGCAGTCTGGTGTCAAGCGTAAGTGTAATGTTGTTGCCGGCTCTGCCATCAAATAATTGACTGATGGCGCCTAAGCGCCGCTCAGGGTTTACTTGCCCGGACAGATAGCCGTCATATCTGCTTTCTATTCCTGCTTTTCCATATTTCGTACTGCTATATCCCACTACATGAGCAAATAATTCATGATAAGGATATTTCCGCTCATATTGCTCTTGGGTCGTAATCTTGCTTGATGCAACAACTATTCCCTGCCTGTCGGTGATTTGGCCGCGCTGAACCTTCCGGGAAGCTTCGGCCGTACGCTTGTTAAGCGGGTGAAAAGCAAGACTGTCACTGTTAACAACCTGCAGATAGGTCACATAACTAAATAATATGACAAGAAGTACGATAGAAAAAAATCCTGCTTTAAAAACATTTCGACGGAGTGCTTGATTGCAATTTCCTTCTTTATCCATTAGACACTACTGCCTCCGATATAGCAAATAACATACCAAGCAGGATGAAGCTTGAAACCATCGAACTGCCGCCATAGCTAATAAGTGGTAACGTTATGCCTGTCAGCGGCAAGAACTTGGTAACGCCGCCAACAATAAAGAAAACCTGCAGTACTGTAAGCATAGCCAAGCCGCCCGAAAGCAGCATGGTAAACGAAGTATCGGCAATAAGTGCCGTACGAAAGGCGCGGTAGACAAGCAAGATATAGGCAATCAGAACAGCAGCCGCGCCGGCAAGTCCCAATTCTTCACCGATGGCGGCAAAAATGAAATCTGTATGAATTTCCGGAATGATGTCAGGGTGGCCAAAAGTTAAACCACTTCCGAGAATCCCGCCAGAGGCGAAAGCAAATAACGATTGGACAATCTGATAAGAACGTCCAGTAGGATCAGTCCAGGGATTAAGCCAAATATCAATGCGGATCTGCACATGAGGAAATAGGAAAAAGCAGATGGCTGAACCGGCAAAAAACAGACCAAGCGCCAATATTACATAGCTTATCCGGCCACTTGCCATATAAACCATAGCTACAGTAGTACCAAAAAATAATAAAGCGGCTCCTAGATCCCGTTGGACAACAAGCATTGTTATCGCTAACCCCCATAACGCCAAGAGCGGTGCGATAAACCGCGGATGGGGCAGAACAACAGGGCCATAATGCCTTGTGGCATAAGTCAGCAGTTGTCTATGCTGACTTAAATAGGCGGCCAAAAACAGAATAATAAATAGTTTGGCGAACTCGGACGGTTGAAACCGGATTGGGCCTAAAATAACCCAGTTCTTATTGCCTCCAATGTCGACGCCAAAGGCGATTGTCATGAGTAACAGCGCAATGCCGGTTACGCCACACAAATATTTGTAGTTAGCAATCGTTTCTACCTGCCGGAATACAAATACCGTAACAGTAAAAGCGATCAGCCCTGCTATCGTCCACATAGCTTGCAAGAAAAACAAGTCAGGCCGCAGCCTCAAGATCATCGTTAAACCAATGCTGGCTAAAAATACAGCTAACGGTAATAGCAGCGGATCGGCATTAGCTGACGACCGGCGAATCACGAGGGCTGTCGCTATGAACAAAAATATTAAGCAAGCTACAAGACCAAGACCCTGGTAACTAAATTGGCTCGTTGGTAATGTAACGGCAAAATACCCATTTAGCAATACGAGGCCAGCTACGATCAGCAGACTAAGTTCGGTCGTCTTTTTCTGAGGCATGGCTAGTCTCTGTACTCAATTATTATTGCCGTTATATTATCGTAACCACCGGCCTGATTGGCCTGCTCGACAAGTTGATTAACGATTGCCGGCAGATTAGCCGTTTGTGAACAGATATCCAGTATATGTTTTTCGGTTATCATGTTTGTTAGTCCGTCGGTGCATAACAGTAGGCGATCGCCAAGCTGCAACGAAAAACTGCCTGAATCTACGCTAATCGTATCACTAGTCCCTACCGCTCTTGTCAAAATATTGCGACGGGGATGAATGAGTGCTTCATCGGCAGTAATACTGCCGCTCTGAACTAACTCCCAGACAAAAGAATGGTCATTTGTTATTTGCTGAAGCATGTTATCCCTAATGAGATATAGTCTGCTGTCACCTACATGCCCCCAGTATATTTGGGGCTCAGCCGCATAGACGGCCGTAATTGTAGTGCCCATGCCCAAGCATTCGCTTTTTGACTGGGCAACTTGATAAATAGTAGTATTAGCTTGAATAATAGCTTGTTTTAAAGTTTGTTCCCAATCAGGTTGTTGCCTGAACCTCTCTATATATTGCTGAACAGCACTGGCTCCCAGATTGCTGGCGATTTCTCCGGCAGCATGCCCACCCATACCATCAGCTACTACAAATAATTTCGGCGGCGAAAAAATATAACTATCTTCATTGGTCTTGCGTACTACACCAATGTCCGACTGTGCAAAAGCCAGCATTTAAGTCACCTCTCAAACTTAAGGGTAACTGCCCCGATTTGTATTACATCACCATCTGACAGAGCAGTTTCCGCATCAATCCGTTGTCCATTGAGCAATGTACCGTTCGTACTGTTTAAATCAGCAATAAAATAGTCTTGTTTTGATTTTGATATACAGGCATGTTCATGAGAAATAAATGTATCATTGATGATTAAATCATTATGTTGACTGCGCCCTATGACTAGACTCTCTGAAAGAGGAAAAACAGTTTGTGATAATAGGGATTTTTCGTCGCTGATCATAACTAGCTGAGCAGGCTGATTCCCCTTATGCGCTTGCAATTGCCGGGCTGATAATGGTCGCAGTTGACCGCTGAACTGAGACAAGTCTTGATACACAACCTTTATAACCCGGTATAAAAATAAATAAAGTAACAGCACTAGACTGTATTGCAAGGCAATTACAACGACGTTGAACACCTGCATGTTACCAAGCAAGCTACTTCACCTCGTAAGCAATGACAGTATTACCTACCTTTATTCTGTCACCGTTTTTTAGCTGCTTATGGGTAATACGATGGTTACCAACATATGTTCCATTGAGGCTTTTGGCATCATGGAGAACATGACAGTTATCCTCATAGACGATATAGGCGTGTAAACGCGAAGTATTGATATCAGCAAGCGGCAGCTCATTTGTATTCCGGCGGCCAATATTTATTCTGCCTGAAGCACAACCAACTTTTAAACCAGTATCAAGTCCTTCAACGACCGTTAATAGTCCGTGTAGGAACTGGGTGGGTGCTTGTTCAAAAATCGTCAGGTTAAGTCTGTCAAATATCCGGGTATCATTAGTATGTAATTTGATCTCGCTCCCTATTACGTTCTCCTTGTAAGGGGTATCGGTAAAACTTGCTGTCACCCGGAAGTTTTGCTTAATAAGTTTTTCGTCGGCAAATAGTTCGATTTGCGGGCTGTCAGTCATACTATAGCCGTTGCGTCTACTCTCTTCTGTCAAATAAGCTGAAAGTTCGTTGCAGACAGCGTCGGCATACGGCTCAAGTCGATCAAATTCTTTGTGACTGACATATACGGAATAATGATTAGGGACATATACTTGTGCTACACCGACAATTCGTTCGTCTTCCATTAGTCTTGCCAGATTTTTAGCAATTTCTATAGGTTGCAACCCGCTGGTAAATCGTTTGTTGAAAAAGCCTTCGATATATTTTTCAAAAAAGCTTTCGACATTGCGGACAAATTTCAACATGAACACTCCTACACTATTACAATTGACTAGGGAATTTTAAATATCCAGTCTAATTATACGCGATATTGTCAATCTAGTCAAAATCAACAATTACTCAGCCAATACTTTATGACGCAACTGTCCACAAGCAGCGGCAATATCGGCACCCATTTCCCGTCTGACAGTAACACTGATCTGCGCATTTTTTAATGTTTGCTCAAACTCGTTAATAGCGGCTGGTGCTGGCCGGTGCAAACCACGTTCAGGAACAGCGTTGACCGGAATCAAATTGACATTGGCTAGTTGTCTTCTAAGTAAGCCGGCTAACTGTCGGGCGTGTTCCGGCTGGTCGTTTACGCCCGCAATCAAAGTATATTCATAAGTAACCCGCCTACCGGTAGTTTGGGCGTAATCACTTGCCGCCGCCAATACTTGCTCCAGCGGATACCGTTTGTTGACAGGCATAAGCTTGCTTCTAATCTCGTTATTAGGGGCATGCAGGGAAATTGACAATGTAAGCGGAATGCCCTCTCCGGCCAATTTGCAAATTTCCGGGACGAGTCCGGCGGTCGACAGCGTTATGCTGCGGTAACTTAAGTTCAAGCAGTAAGACTGATGGATAAGCCTGATAAAGCGCAAGACATTATCATAGTTTGCCAGAGGTTCGCCTGAGCCCATGATGACAATCGAATTAATTTTCTGCCCTTCAGCATTTAGCAATTTATTAACATAAAGAGCTTGGGCCAATATCTCGCCAGCTGTTAGATTTCTTGCCAATCCGCCTAATCCTGAGGCACAAAACGCGCAACCCATAGCGCAGCCTACCTGTGTCGATAGGCAAATACTGTTGCCATAAGGTTGACGCATAAGCACAGCCTCAACAGCCATATCATCAGGGTAGGCTAGTAAGTATTTACTTGTCCGGCCATCCTCGGAATGCTGGACAGCTTTTTGGCTAAGTTTAGTTAGCGAAAAGCTGCCGGCAAGCTTTTCGCGTTGGCCTTTAGCGAGATTAGTCATGGCTTCAAATTGATCTACACCATGCTTATACACCCATTCGGCAATTTGTTTGCTTCGGTACTCCTCAAGCCCCAGCGGCTTTATGGCCGTGGCGATCTCTGAGACAAACAAGCCGAATAGTTCGGCTTTGGCTGAAGTTTTCATCGTCGCCTCCCTTATTTCTGCCGCGTCATACGAGCAATGAAAAAGCCATCTACGCCATCGGTATGAGGCCACAGTTGCAGCATAATTTCCGACCGCTTTTGTCCTGGCAGATACTGACCGGCTGTCTCTAGGGAAAATGCGGTATGTGTCTGCAGAAACGATTCAACAATCTGCTGATTTTCCTCCGGTTCAGTTGTACATGTACTGTAGACCAAAACACCGCCAGGCTTAACGCACTCAGCAGCACTGGCTAAAATGGCAGCCTGCAATTTAGGCAATTCTTTAAGAGTTACTTCCGACTTACGCCAGCGGGAGTCTGGTTTGCGCCGGAGCACTCCGAGCCCGGAACAAGGGGCATCGACAAGCACCCTATCGGCCTTAAGCGTATATAGGCTGTCTAATGTAACGGCGTCAAGCGCTCTTGTCTTAATATTCGTTAAACCAAGACGCTCGGAATTTTCTCGGGTCAGCGCCAGCTTATGCTCATATATGTCGGTAGACAATACCTGACCGGTATTATTCATAAGGGCGGCAATATGCGTTGTTTTGCCACCGGGAGCACCACAGGCGTCAATAATAAACTCCCCCGGTTGCGGGTCAAGGACATGAGCTACCAGCATCGAACTTTCGTCCTGTACCTGGAAGAGCCCGGCCTTGAGCGATTCAAGAGTATTGAGTCCGGAATGCTCATAACAAAGTATGCCTTCAGGCGCCCATTTAGAAGCCTGACAGTTCACCCCTTCGTTCGCTAAACGATGCAAAAGCTCAGAGCGAGTGATCTTAATGGTGTTAGTACGGATCAATAAAGGCGGTACTGTATTATTCGTTATGCAGAGCTGCTCACAGGCAACTGGGCCTAAACGCTTAAGCCAGCGTTCAACAAGCCACTCAGGATGAAAATATTTAAGCGCCAGGTATTTTGCCGGCTCAGTCTTCTTGTCGGGGTAAATAACTTTTTCCGGATTCCGAGAGGCGCTTCTCAATACGCCATTGACAAATTTGACCGTACCGGCATGACCAAATTTTTTGGCTAATTCTACCGATTGATTGCAGGCCGCAGATGCGGGCACCTTATCTAAAAAAAACAACTGGTACATACCGAGCCGTAAAATGTTTCTAATAGCAGGCGCTACTTTAGCCAGAGGCCTGCTTAGGTAGTGACTCAGCATCCAGTCCAAAGTAGCGATCGTCTTGACTGTCCCATAAACTAACTCAGTAATAAAGCGCCGGTCCTGCTCTGAAAGCTGACCTTCACTTGACCATTTTTTGATTTCTTGCGCCAAAGCAATATTGGCATAAGCGCCTTTTTCTTCGATATCATTTATTACTTTCAGTGCAATTTGCCGGGCATCGATTTTTTTTACAGTCATTTAACAGCCACCATCTTTTATTTTTTTGTCTCCTTTGGCAAAAAGCTATTGATTGCCTGCTCAACCAGGGAAAGATCAACTTGCGTATTGCAACAGGGACCGAACGGGCGTTTGTTGAGCACCCCGATTACAGGCATTGGAAAGACATCCTGAATACCGCTTGTTAAGTCTCGTTCACAGGCAATCGCCAATACGGCATGCGGACGGATGCTTTTAATCACTTTTCTTGCTAGAGTGCCGCCGGTGACAACAGCCAGATGCACACCATACTTTTCGGCAAGCTCAGACAATGCACCAATTTGACATTGGCCGCAGCGACGGCAATTCGACACGTTGCGCGTAATTTTATACGGGCATGCTTCCTGCTGGAGGCAGTGCGGGGTCATAATCAGTAACTTAGCCGGTGAGACAACGATCTGCTTTTGCTTGATTAAATGATTACTAACTTCAATAAATGAACGCTCAATCCGCTCTTTTTCAACATCGAATATTTTACCGATAAATATAGCTAATGGAAATAAAAGATTAATAGCAGACCATGCCAGTCCTTGAAAAATACCGAGAGTCCTAAATCCTAAAATAGCCAGCAGAATACCAACAACGCCGCAGACGGCGGCCAAAATGACGGCGGCCAGCAGCGTACCTAGTATTACCGGCAAGTAGCTACTGATATTTGTCAAGCCTGGTAAGCTGACAACCCATACCCCATAGCCAGTTACGATTGCTAGTGTTAAGCTAGCCAGAATCAACGCTAAAAACAGTCGTTTGCGGGGCTTGTGTACGATATCAATCATGCTTTCACCTTCTAAGTCACTGACCACCACTTCAAGTGGTGGTTTGTTATAGCCCTGTAAGGGCTGACTACTTGCTACGCCTAAAAGGCGGGTATCGCAAGCACTGTTACCTGCAACCCCTTAAAGGGGTTCT
>Ga0153999_1000955_pt1 | contig 11968 bp, 18 predicted proteins | sample TSNC083MetaG_FD_104675 | JGI IMG/M metagenome (GOLD analysis project Ga0153999, IMG submission 104675) | Attine ant fungus gardens microbial communities from North Carolina, USA - TSNC083 MetaG | ecosystem: Host-associated > Fungi > Mycelium > Unclassified | place: USA: North Carolina, Lumber... | reverse complement strand
TCCTTCAAACTTACCGGTGATAAAGCTGTAAAAATAATAAATCATCCAGCCGGACACTACCGTATAAAACATCATCAGGCAGTAATTACCGATCAATGCCACATATCCATGCAGATGCCATTTTGTCCGACGATATATGGGAAACGCCAGACGTTGCCAATCCCGATCGCACACCCTGCCGACAGCAATAAAAAACCCAGTCTTGATCCAAAACGCTCTCTCTTTTTTGATTCCATATGTCCCACTTAAATATAAATAATACTCATATTTTATCAAACTGTTCCATACCCCAGTTGGATAACTGGTTGCTTCATCTTTTTCTTCCTTATAAAGTAATTCGCCACGGTGATAAATGAATCGGAACAGCTTTTCATTCTCTTTCATTTCATAACGCAGACCTTCGCTGTCATAGCGGTTTACCTGGGTCTGTCCATCGTCACACGCCACTTTGACTTACTGATTCTTGCTGTTATAGATGAAGTGCTGGGTATTTAAGTCACCTTCTTCTTTTATTATACTTCCTCCATGGCTGTAGGTAAAGAAGTTTCGTCCCCGGATTCCGTCTTCGCTCACCAATTGATTTTTTTCATTATATTGGTAATGAGTGTCTCCCTCTGGGATTTCCTTGCTGATTCGATTCCCAGAAGCATCATAGGTATAACGGAAAATGGTATCTTGCTGTTTGGTGCATCATATCTGTAGATGAAGGAAAGTGGCTTTTCTTCTCTAAGCCTCGTTTCCAGGAGGAACACATTTCCATCTGCATCGTACTGATAATGGGTTACAATACCATTCCCAGATTCTGCACCGGCTCCCTTGACCGTGACACTGGTCTGGTTTCCCGCAGCATCGTAAGTATAGCATACCCTGCGGTCGATCCCGTTTTTCTGATCCAGGATCCGTTCCTCGCTCAGGCGGTCATTTCCATCATAGGTCCTTCTGATCTGGAAGCCTTTGGGGGGGGCTTGATCCTGATCAGGTTCCCAAGGCAGTCATAGTCATACCGGGCCCTGGCTCCGAATTCATCCTTTACCGTGATCAGACGGTTATTCCCATCATAAGTTAACCGGATTCGGTGCCATCCTGCCGGTTCCTGATCCTGTCTGACCTTATCACGGCCATAGGCTTCCTCTGTCTTGTTTCCCTGCTGGTCATAACGGTAGGCAATGACACGGTAATACGTGGTATCCCCTTCCCGCCTTATGCTGACCTGCTGTCTTGTCCTCTGGCCAAGGCCGTTGTAACTGTACCGGGTCTCTTTTCCTTCGCCGTCCGTCTCAAAAATCACCTGGTAGTGGCCGTTATACTCATCCCGGCGGATGGTATTTCCTTCCGGATCCTGAACCTGGACCAGATGGTCTCGCTTATCATAGGTATAGGTATAGCCCGGGCCGTCATCTGCCGTTTTATTGTAGGATTCCGGCATGACCTGCCTGGTCAGATTCCCGGCAGCATCATAGAACCGGCGCTGGATCCCTCCGTCTGCATGGAAGAATCATACTGACCACAAAATAGCATGGTCATGATTTTCTTAAACAGCAAAAACGTTATGTTATCATTATGTGAAGGTGTGCCAACATGCTCGGGCTGGCAACACCAACGCTTGCCATTGCCTAGCCAGTTTCTGCGGGGGACAGTTGGAGCAATAATGTTATGGTATAATCCCCTGCATTTGCATTGACCAGAAATCTTTGGTTCGCTCATTCAGATATTCCGTTCTTTGGAATACCTCCTTAGCTTCCCTGTCATCATGATAAAAGAGGCCAATAATATAATCATCATTAGGTTTAGTAATAACACACATCACTTCCCCTTGTTTAAAAACTTTAGGCATATATTGCGTTTTCAAAAATTCGTTTAACACCAATGCCGTTTCAATATCATAAAAATTAGTTTTTATCATCCCATCAAAGAACAAGCTTTCACGGCTTCCTACAGGTATTAATCTAGCCTTTTCAATGTCAACTATTATTGCATAATTTATGTTATTTTCTTTTAAAAATTCATCAAATGTTTGTATATTCAAAAATTCACCTCCTAAATAGCCATTATCAACCCACTGATTTTTTCTAAACGAGCTCCTTTTTCTTTCCAATCAGAAGCTTCTAAGGAAGGCTCATGCTGAATCTGGCAAACCGTCGTAGTTCGTGGTTGCAATATCATCTGGTCAAAGTGCAAGGGACAACGGTAGCGCAACAGCGTATGCCCAGTCGTCCCTTGGATACTGTCAGGCAAAGCGCAAACAGTTATTTTGATAATACTTTGCTTGATGATATTGCTATCAATTTAGACAAAGACTCTAATCATCACACCAATGATCTGAGAATTAAAATTCTTTACCGCATAATTCACATTTTACCATATCCCAACCATGGAACATTCTACTAGCTAAATCAATTGCCCCTTCAGAACACAAAAGGCTTCCACATAATGAAAAAGCAAATTTCATTAGTAAATTAGGGGTAACTCCATTTTCTAGCATTAAAAGTGACAATTTTAAATGTGAAATAATATTGTCAGGAATATCTTTACTTAAAATAGCACTTTGTACTTTTGGCATTAAATCCAGTGACTTATTTCGTTTTTTTCTCAACGGCATTTTTAATAGCTACTTTTCTGCACCCAATCCAAACCAAAAACATCTTGTAGAAATCAATGATTATTGTTGTGGTAAAGCAGTATAACCTCTGGAAATATCGCCCTACAAAGTCAAATAAACAGTTTATTTTTTTAAACAGTTGTGTACTTTTCATTGTGAAATCAATTAACATTCATTTCACCTTGCTCTGTAAGCGTTTTTAAAAGTTCATCCATATACATGGTAATCTGTTCTCCAAATGCTTGTCTAGCCAAATTAACTATATCTTTGTCAAGTAATATGGATACCTCATTAAGATTTTCCAACATATTTTCGAGTGCTATTTTACACTCTCCATACTTAATAAGTTCTTTGGCTTCAAGAATCAAATTCTCTAGATAAATAACTTTTAAATAGCTTCCTCTACCATCTTGAACGTAATCTTTTTTATTGCTTACGTTCATTAATTCTTTGAGTTGATTAATAAATTCTTCTAAATAATCGATATTCATAACATCTCCATTATTTAACATATCATGTAACGCTAACTTAATTAGCGGCTGCCATTACCTAGCCAGGTTTGGAGGGACTGGGGAGCAACAACGTGCGACCAGTGCCCCCGCAGAAACTGGCGGGCGGGATACTCATGTGATATTATTACATTTTCTTTTTTATTTACTGTCTTAAAGATATATTTTGCTAACAATAATAATGATAAATATCTTTAATTATCTTTAAATCACCATCTGTATATTGCTTATTCTTTAAGTGATCAATGTTGGCTAACAGCCCTTTTGCCCCTTTTGCGATTTGCTCTTCCGTTAATTGATTTAATTCCTTTTGATCAATTTCATAATAATCATATAATCTATTCATTTCGTTTACTAAATCTTTTATCTTCATCATTAATCTCCTATAATTACAACTTCTGTAAACGTAATCACTTTATCTACTTTTAATTGTGGAATGCCTCCACTACCATATTCTGGATAGCTGACAGTAATAGATTCGGGAATATTTGTGGTATTGGTAGTTGTAATTCTTCTGGTTTCGCCAGACGGCTTCTGTTCCATACCCCAGCTGATAACTGGTTGCTTCATCTTTTCCTTCCTCATAAAGTAATTCGCCACGGTGATAAATGAATCGGAACAGCTTTTCATTCTCTTTCATTTCATAACGCAGGCTTTCTGGGTCATAACGGTTTACCTGTGTCTGTCCATCCTCACACGTCACTTTGACTTGCTGATTCTTGCTGTTATAGACGAAGTGCCGGGTATTTAAGTCGCCTTCTTCTTTTATTATACTTCCCCCACGGCTGTAGGTAAAGAAGTTTCGTCTCTGGATCCCGTCTTCGCTCACCAATTGATTTTTTTCATTATATTGTTAATGAGTGTCTCCCTTCTGGGCTTTCCTTGCTGATTTGATTCCCGGAAGCATCATAGGTATAACAGAAAATGACATCCTGCTGTTTGGCACTGTTATTCTGACGTTCTTCCAGTAGTTGGCCGTGAACATCGTATGCGAAGGTAGTCTTTAACCTGAAATTTCCTATCTCTGGCAGACCTTGTTCGCCAACCTTTTCAATCCGGTTTCCATCTGTATCATACGGATAATGGGTTACGATACCATTTCCATAGGTAATTTGTTCTGGACGGTTTAGACAATCCAGGTAGTCACTCCCGCCGGATCTGTCATTGCCGTGATCTGACCGGCTTTGTCGTATTCATATAAAATCAGACGCTTACCCTTTATAAGGAATCTTAGCAAAGAAACTGTAGAAAAGATCATGCAAAACACAGAAATAATAAAAATAGGGGCGCTGCATCCGCAATTTCAGCTAGGGCAACAGCCCCATTTGGCAAAGCTTCCCATTCTTAATAGTATTCTCTTATCTCTTCTTTCGTATAGCCTAAAAAATCCAATAAGTCTTCTTCAAATTGAGGATAATTCAACTTACCTTTACCTTTTACATCTTTGATAGATTTTAAAATATTACCCACCATTAGTTTTTTCTTTTCTTCAATAGAACCCTTAACATATTTATCATAATCAATGTGCCTTTTTACTATAATTAGATTAGATTTTATAGCATATTTCGTTTCTTCTTTCCATTTCCCCTTTTTAATAAGTTCAGCAGGAGCAACGATAGGAGTCATGCCTATTCGATCCACTAATTCGCTATAACTTTTGTCACTTACAAAGTTACTTATCTTTCGACACAACCAATAAATCTCATCATCTACCCCGTGTATATTTTTATAATAGCTAGGTGAATTAATATTTAACTGCATATTTCCATCCTTTATTGGTTTTATTTTTGAATACTGATTAAATTCTGCTCCAATATCTACCTTCCTTTTTAGTGGTTTCTGGTATCAACTTCCACTAATAATTACAATATCGTATGTTTTCGAAAGGAGTATCCAATATGACTGAAAAAGATTGCTTACGTTCATTAATAAATTCTTCTAAATAATCTCCATTCATAACATCTCCATTATTCTTGTCCCTGAAATCTAAATCGTACAGTGCCACCACTATTCGTTAATACTGGTGCATTGGGGGGCTGGCCCTCCAACGCTAACTGGAGCTGTTTGATACCCAGGTCCGCTTGATTGCTTCCATGTCGAATCAGGATTATTTGCAATTCGCTCTATTGCAGCAATCTCTTGATCATCAGTCCATGTATCAGGAAATGCGCCTTGAGTAGAATTTCTATTAGGGCCATGACCACTGCCTGGAACCAGTCCCCAGTTCTTCCTCAGTGTTTCTAAACTTTGCTTCAGGTTGACAACTACCGGAATTAGTCGATGTACCGGTATATCCACTTGGATCATAGTACTTGACGGGATTATTATGGCAATAGGCATACAAGGTCAAGCCATCGCCCTAGTATGGGATCTTCCTGGGTAAAACGGCCGATCTACGGAAGAATCTATGCAAGCAGAACTATATTTAGTCAATTAAAGTTGGCATAAAGATATAAAGTCAGTACCACCGGCTTAGCTGGTGGCCTGCTCTACTCCTGTAAGGGGATTTTTCCTGCTTGCGCCCGGAAGGCGCTCCGAAAGCCTGCCAACTGCACCACATTCACAGTTGCCCTTAAAAGGGCCTGGTCGGCGCTTCCTTCCTCCGGCGCAGCCCTAAGGGGGGCTTGCTGGTTTGCTTTGACTCCCCACTAACTCTTAAGGGTCCTACTTCTTTTTTTCTTCACCGGCTCACCCGTAAACGGGTCGATATACTCTATTAACGACATCTGGTCGTACTCCAAATCCTCTTTTACCTGATTTTGAATATACACCTTTATTGCCGCTGTATTCTTCCCTACCGTGTCGACTTAGACCGATATCGGCATAAGTCGACGTAGTAACCGCGGCACCAAAAGTGCCGTTGCCATACTTGTACTTTAAATTCGCATGCTTTTCGAATATCATGAGCGAACTTTTACCCTTTAAGTAACCCAGTATCTCCGACACTGAATATTTGCGGAAAATCCGTAGCAGCATATGCACATGATCTGACATGTACTCTGCTTCGATTATCTCAATTGCCTTTCTCCTACATAGCGTTCCTAAAATTTAACCTACATTTATTCTAGCACAGGAGTTACTTATATCTGAAGATATTCCCTCCCCCGCAGAGCAGGGGGGGTTATTCTTACTGTGACACAACATAGTAATTGGGCAGAATTCAAAGAATTCTATCCCCATTATTCTCTTGTTATTACAAAGTTACTGAGAAGAAGACTCTTGTTATTTAAAATTATAATGCTTCCCACTCATTTTCACTCAGTCTGGATATGTCATGAACATATTTATTGCAGATTTCTTTATTATCATTCAATGAAATAATGACATTTCGCAATAATTGAACATCTTCAATATTTAAGTATAATAGAACGAAGTTATTCCAATCTTCAATCTGAAATTCTGCTAATAAATGCTTACCTTGAAAGAAATAGACAAATTGTATACCATCGTTTATGCTGTATTGATAATCTTTTATTGTATTTAATACATTCTCATCTACATTTAAGATTTCATATCCATATAAACTATTCGAATCATCAATAGGATTCAAAATATTATACCTATTACCTATAAAAGTATCCTCCATTTCCTTTATATTAAATGAATATATGTTAATAGTACTAACCCGCTTTTTGAAAAGAATAAACAGCTCCTTCCATCGTGCTGATGTGAATCGCCCACAAGTATTGAATCTTTCTATGCATAATACATAAGTCACGTAAATTACTCCTGTCATTTAATTTTAGTTGGTAATAAATCACCCGGTGCAAAAGTACCTGGTGCTTTACCCGGCCTATCAGATACACACGGAGTACCTGGATCATAGTTTGGTATTCTAAATTCTACAGGTTTTGTTTTTCCTGGGGGTGGATAAGCTGATTCCTTTTTAACATGATCTGTTCCTCCATGGTTGGGGTGATACTCAACAATATACGTTTGCCCCCCTGCCTCGACGGTATATAATATTTTTTCGTCGGGTTGTATTTTGTTATTCTGACGTTCTTCCAGTAATCGGCCGTGAACATCGTACGCATATGTAGTCTTTAACCTTTCCATCCTGTCGCTTCACAGGCTGGTTCGGTAAGTTATAAGTCAGCTGCCCATTGGTCTCCCGGATCCGGTTCCCTCTGCTGTCGTAGCGGTAAGTGGTTCCTGCTCTCTCATCTGCTCCTTCTTCATAGCCATAAGGGCGGAGACCATAAAATTAAAAATTTATTTTAACTTACTATTGCACAAATCCCTCCACTCGTTAAATAAAGTGTTTTTCATAACTCTTGGTAATAATCTCTCAATACACATCAGAAAATCATCATACAATTTCCAAAACAGATGTTTTACACTCTCATATTCCATTTCTATAACAGATATCGGTGGCATATTTACATAACTAGTGCATGTTATGCATACTGTTTCTCTCTTAAAAGAAAACTTAAGCAATCTTTCCAGACCTTGCTCATAAAAATCAATTTCAAAATCTCCTTTTTTAAGTATACCTTCTAAAATAGTATCCATTTGTTCCAAAATGCATGGTAAGTCTGCCTTACAATCAACTATATTCCATTTTTCACCAAATCCTTCTATTTTGAATATTATCTGTTTCGCTTCATATAGCATATTACAAATATCTAACAAAATACAATCATAATCATAATCTTGATCTTGATTCTCAAGATTAATATCCCAATCTAATGAAGTTATATTTTCTTCATCTCTTAATTCTAATGTAATATTTAACACAAAACTCCCTCCTGGTCTGCAAGCATTTTGATTTTCTGGAAGTATAGGAAATGCAGATCTTATTTTTCCAGTTTTATTATTGATAACAACTCTTGCCTTTTCAGTACCAACAATTTCTCCGCTTGGCATTATAACCTGACCTAACCCTTCATGTATATCAATTTCCACTGGAGGCTGGGAGTAGGAAATTGGGCCATAATTATTTAGATACTCAGCTGATAGCGTAAAAGCCATCTCCGTTCTGTGGATCTTTTTTATATACAATGCTTTCTTACATTTTTCCCATCCATGATAGGATTTGAACCAGTATAATCACAATTCCAACTACCAAAACAATACCGCCAATAACCTTTGCTGCCATTATCGATGGCATCTTAGGAAATTGCTCCTATTATAATCATTACAATCCATATGATAAAATCAAACATTTATTTCTTTCCCTTCTGTTCCATTGTGAATCATTCATTTTTCATTTTGCGCAATATTTTATCTTCGTCATGTCCGATTATGTTTCAAACAAAGAACCTGAGTTGCTATGTTTACTACCATCATTTTCAGTATAGGTAGCAAACATTCTTGGTTCTCGGGTTGCACTATGATAGAATTTCATTAATACCTTTTCTGGAACATTATTATACAAAGAAACCCCTATCTTTTCTGACATTTCCTTTTGAACTTCACCCAAATCATCTTCCCAAAACTCTTGTTCTTCCTCAACATATTCATCATATATTTCAGATGCAAACTGACGAAGATCTTCTATATTTTCATAGGGTCCCTTAACTACATAATTCTTCCAATAAGGACAATTTACTACAAAAGTAAAAAAATCGTTCAAATTTTCAGATATTCTTCCTATTTGTCCTTCACTACTCCAATGCCCCACAGACCCATCTTGTAATAAAATATATTCACCACCAGATTTATCTTTAGCAAATGTCTTTCCAGGAATACTATAGCTCAAACGTCCATGTTGATCTTGTGGCTCTTTAAAATCCTGAAGGATTTCAATATCGCAAAGATCATATAATAATTCGTTTGCTTCTTTATTATTTCGTAAAAGAGTAATAATTTCCACTTACACGCCTCCTATGCCTGAATATTTATGATTAATAAATGATACATAATTAACATTCCTTTTAATTATAGGAAAGTCCATATACTAACATTTTTCATCATTACTATTTTCCTCTTCTTTTTCTGCTTTCTTTTTGTCTCTTGCCGCCTTTTTTTCTAGTTCCTTTTCCACTGGCCGTTTTTCTAAAAGTTCATCTGTATAAACTTCCATTTCAGCTATCTCCGTCTCATATTTACCGGGGAATCTTGATCTCACATCATCAATATCCAACTGTTGAGCTTCCTTAAATTTTCCCTCATCAATCAACCCCTTTTGCTTCTATCGATAAGCTTGTGCCTCTTTGCTGTACCCCCAACTATTTGTTTGCAGATGATCCTCTTTTTCCATTCTAATACCTGAACCCGCCCCAGTTCCATAAGGACTTGCATTATTTGCTGGCATATGATGAATCTCTCCACCATTTGCAGCAACTTGATTATGTGCGCCTCCTGTTGCACCTGGTTTTATCTTCTTTTTACTTTTACCATCCAGATCATGATTCACTACTGGATTATTATCACAGTAGGCATATAGATTTAAACCATCACCACGATAGGGGTCTTCTTGCATAAATCGCCCCAGGACCGGATTATAATATCTCGCCCGCAAATAATACTGCCCCATCTCCTGGTCATACTGCTGTCCGGTATACAGAATCCGGTTAAGCAGCTCCCCTGCCTGTCCTCTCAGGTTCCCAAAAGCATCATAGGCATAAGCATTCTCTACCTGCCTCTGATTCCCGGTGATATACACCGTACTGCTCTGCTCATCCAGATGGTATGCATGATACCCAGCCTCGCCATCTGCCTCACTGGCAGCAACCCCATACCCCAGAACATACCTGCTTTGAAGGCCACCTTCTTCCTTCGTTTCAGTCAGCAGTTCGCCATTATAGAACACAAACCGGGCACTGCTCTCCCTGTTGTTGATTCCTGCCCGCAGGCCTTCCCCGTCATAGAGATTTTCCTGAATATACCCATCGCTCCGCTCCGCCCTGGTCTGCTGGTTAAACGGATTGTAGTAATATCTCCCCCTCTCACTTCCGGACTCTCCAATCAGGTTCCCCTGAAGGTCATACTGATAGAACGTTCTTCCCTTTGCGCCGGTCCGTTCCGTCATTTGGTTCTTTTTATTATAACGGTAAGTTTCCCGTTCGGCAACACTTTCCTTCTCCATCCGGTTGCCGCATAAGTCATAACGGTAACTGACGGGTGTCCCATCATAATCCTCCTCCAGCAAGCGGTTCCTGCTGTCATACCGGTAGCTGGTCACTGTATCTCTTACATGCTCCTCTCCCGGGAACAGGCAGGCTCCCGCCTTGGCCGTCCGGTTCCCGTTCAGGTCATACTCATAGCGGTTGATGACTCCATTAAAGTGCCGGATATCCTTCAGCTTTCCATCCGGATAATGGGAGTACGTCGCGATCCGCTCTCCCTTTTCATCCGTTATCCCTACCAGATTCCCCTTCCAGTCATACCCGTAAGCCACGGTCTTTCCGCTCTCATCGGTCAGGGTTGCACCTGCAACTGCATTTTTAAATTCATTAACAGTTGTTTCTGTCATCACCATTCGCTTTCCATCAACATAACCTTCTAATTGACCCCTTATAGGTGAATCTTGTGAGATAAATGCATGAGCGGTTCCAGTATCAATATTTACCTGTTCAGTTCCATTACTTAAATCTTTATTCTAACTCTTTTCTTTGAATATCTGCACCTATTTTTCTAGGGATTTATCTTCATCAGGAGAGTCGGATTTCTTCTCCACAATGATATCAGGATGTGCTTTTAGAAACTCCTGATTGTAAAAGTAATATCACGAATGATGCCCAAACCATTGGTGACGACTCTGAATTTATACGCATAGCATAAATGACCATTGATATACATCTGCTGAATGGCGGGGTTGGCTTCTGCATGGGAAGGCATGGAACTGTAAGCAGCCTTGTAAGGGTCATAGGAATCATCAAGACCTTTTGCTTTCTTAAAGGCTTTCAGCTGTTTGATAATTGTGTTGGCATACACAAAGGCTTCAATTCCAGAGGTATCAAAGATCGTCATGGAGGCTCTGTTGGCAGATCGGTTCGGTTAAATCGACAAGGTTATCGAACATGGATTGTAAGTCCAGAAGAAAATCCTGCTTAAATCGTATGAACTTGGAAGCATCCGGCACCTTGTTAAAACCGCAAAAAGCTCTTAATTCCTGGGAATACTTCAGGAAAATGATAAGAAGGGCATCGGTGGGGATGGAAAATATCCGCTGTAAAAGCAGGGATTTAAGTATCGGATAGAGTTGGTGTACCCGAGGCCTTCTAGTAAGAGTATGGAAATGAGAGACAAAAGATAGAGGAACAATCTCATCAAGATCAATGGTCTCATCCAACAGGGAGAGGAAGTGGTATTTGTCATTTTCAAATTCATTTTGGCAATCAGCAAAAATATCTGCCAAAGAAAGCTGTTTATATGGTATTTTATCAGTATCACGGCATTACATTTGATATTCGGTCCAGAGAAGCGATGGATTTACCCCTTTTTCGCAAGCTCCCGATGAACCCATTCGTAATCTGGCATCTTGTAGGCTTTTTCTTTTGCGATACGCTCCGGGTATAATAACCCAAACAATGTTTTGTTGGCAGGACGGGGAAAGAAATTGAAACAACTTCTCCCCCAATATCTAACATCAATCAAAAATTCTAATAATCATAACCACTCCAATGATCACAAAATAGATATTCTTCACCACATGTTGTACATTTCACCATATCCCATCCATGAAACATCCGGCTTGCCGAATCCTCAGTACTTTGGCAGTACAAAAGACTTCCGCAAAGTGAAAAAGCAAATCGCATAGGTAAATTAGGTGTCACTCCATTTTCTAATATTATTCTAGCGTGAGTTTCAGAAAAAAATCAAAAAAGATTGCTACAACCCTCTTATTTAGAGGGTTTAGCGAGTTCATAATGTAGTGGTAACTTTTATATTTTCTCAACCGCCTGCCATATCATTT
>Ga0153999_1000954_pt1 | contig 11969 bp, 13 predicted proteins | sample TSNC083MetaG_FD_104675 | JGI IMG/M metagenome (GOLD analysis project Ga0153999, IMG submission 104675) | Attine ant fungus gardens microbial communities from North Carolina, USA - TSNC083 MetaG | ecosystem: Host-associated > Fungi > Mycelium > Unclassified | place: USA: North Carolina, Lumber... | reverse complement strand
ATCCTAAAACACTAAAACCACTAAGACATTCAAGGGATGAGTTTGAGTTTGGTGCTGCTGATCACAAAGATAGGATCGATCAGCTATGAAAAGAGCAATGTAGAAAATGCCTTGACTGGGCGCCGCCCGGCACATGCATCAACCCGAAAAATTGACGTTCTAAAGCCACGTCGAAGATTTCCAGCGATAAATGCGCCGAAACTATCACGAAGAAAATTATACACATCTGCACTATCAACATACAATGGTTTTCGTTAAAGACGTCAAAGCGACCAGAATAAGGTAGCAATGCAGAAAATTAGAGAGCAGACATCGTGCAAAAGAGTGTTCGTATGGAGGGATGGGACAAGAATGGGACAAGAATGGGACAAGATGTGATAATAAAATAAACCTGATTACCAGACTACCAATGTTCTGTTCCGGAGCTACCCTGCACTGCGGATCCAGTACTTCGGTTTGTTGAAAGTTCTGTCCGTTTACAAACTTCCTCCTGTCGCTGCCAGAGCAACTCTGCCCACAAGGGATGAGGAGGAATATGACCAACGAGGGCACGGAAAACTTCAAGCCTACATATCGGTCTATACTGAGCTCTGCATGTCTATGCCAAGTCTACTTACCATCTCAACTTCTCCTCGTCAGTGTCTGCGAAAAAGACGATCTCCTGTTCCCGAGGAAACATGAGTCTGAAGGAACGTTCAACGCTGAGTAAACCATCATCATCATAGCTTCTGGATCTTGCAAGAGAATTGAGTGGATTTCGCAAGTCCTGGTCGTCTTGAACCGCAACCGCCTTCTTCAGGTCTATCGTGGCAGTAGCCTTTCTGGTTACGTCGTTGAAAGCTACTAGACTGGCACCAATCACACGGAAAAGGCGGCGACGCCAAGTCTTGGAATAATTAAGTCGGATGAATTAGACACTAATATCAAGAACCACTCACATTACAGTCGCCACCATTCTGTGTAAGAATGCCTTCAAAATAAGTTACTTTGTGCCAATTAATGTGGCGCAGGCCGCGGTGACATTCTTCCAGACTCTGAGGAAGCTGATCGGACGGAACGCCAGGCAATGGCGGAAGTCGGAATATCTGCAAAATAATCTCCCCAACCTGTAAAGCGGAAAACTTGCCACCTAATTCGACACGTTGTCCTATAAGCGGGTAACTCGTTTCGAACAAACGCGTATCGCATCTTGTGGCAATTTCTTTGAACTGAATGAATGCACGTGCTAGGGTGCCATCTGGTTTGAGGTAACGCGCGAGATTCTCGGGAAGCCTGTGTGCAGGTAGTGGAGGGGGTTGTCGAACTTTCTCCTTTGGTTTTTTTGGTGACGATGAAAAGAAAGCACGCATCCCTCTTGAAGAGGATTGTTGGACAACAGGCGGTGGAGGTGGAGTCGGCAGAGTAGGAGTGGGAGTAAGTGCCTCAAACTGGGCAATAATATGAGGATGTCGGCGAACTTTGAGTGTCAGAGTAAACTCCAGTTTACTGTGCTCAATACTACAGCAACATAGAATCAATGGATATCTTTCAGGTCAGAAATCCTGACTTACAGCTCGAACTCTTGATCAATGCGGCAATTTGGCCCAAACTCGCACTCGGGTGTGGTCACAAAATGTATACCATTGTTCAACGTGCAAGTAAGCATTGTCGTGACTTGAGGAAGGGGAAGGTGAACTCCTTTAATGCTGAGGACTATTCACATACTTGGTTAGCTACCTGAAGTCTTGCGCGAATTCCCAGCCTTTACCTTTCACGAAGACTTTACCGTATGCTTTGGCAGGATTCGCTTGCGAACGATATTCTTTAATTTCCTTAGAATACTCATTCTAACATATACGGCTCAGTCCCTGTCTCATGATTGCTCAAGGAAGGAACGATACATACCATATCAGAAGGACGACGAACTAACCTCCAAGCTTTCCCTGTCTCAAGGTCACCAGTCCCTGGCATATGAGATACTTTATCATCAGGTGCTGAAGCATAGATTGTGCCTTCACGTTCCCGAACATGATATTTCTGTCAATTATACCATCAGCAGAAAAGAAGGAAAGTAATGAAAGAACGAACACTCTTTCTCTGAGAATTTGCGCCATCCAGCTTCTTCAACTCGCGTTCGATGCTCTGAGAGAGCAGATCCTCTTCGACCAGCTTCTCCATACCGCCACCTACGTTGAACGACCGCTGCTTGGCCAAATTCTGTGCATCCCCTGCACTCATGCTACGCTTTCTGGCCAGTCTCCCAATATCCAATCGACCTCCTTGACCTCCGTTCCGTGGCGAGATGAAACCATTTTCAGCTCTCCGTTCTCTTCTTCTCTCGAGAACGAGTTGTTCACGAGTCCTGATGTTGTTGTCCTTGGGAGGAACGGGAGGAAGGATCGATTCAGTTGAAGTACGACAAGTAACCCTATTCGAAGCATCATTTGTATGCAGCAGGTCCGAGTCCGTCGCTGCTCGGTGAATCTGGGGCGCCTGAGTGATTTCTATTCGCTGTTCATACGATTTCTGAACCTCGTGTGTCATGATTGAGTCATTATCATGGCCACTTGCCCCAGCAACGTCATCCATTAGTCTATCCAGTGCACTCTTTGCATCCATGTTGACATCTACATCTCCCACTTTAACACTTGTCCCACTATGGATACTCCCACTGTCGGTTTCACCACTATGAGTGGGAATATCGAGGTTGTCCTTGGGACGTGTCATGGAACTGCTGCGAGTCGAACCAAGGCTCAACTTGTTACCAAAGTTAAGTTGAAGACTTGAGTGCATTGAGTGCATGCCGAATTCTTGTTCAGAAAGACTATCTGGAGTAGGCAGACCGCCACCAACATTGACTTTTTCGGCATGCTGAATGGTCGCAGTCTCAGTGCTAATAGCAGTTGAGATAGACATACAGTCGCGGTCCTTGTCATGCTCGAAGGATTCAACTTCAACAGCTTCGTGACTAGAGATGATGGCATCCGAAAGTTGACATTCTTCAATCTGGTCTACAAGCATTTCATCGGCTGGAAGTGACTCAGTCCTCTCTGCAACTAAGCTAAACTGAGAGCTAGGTTCTGGACTAGGACTGAGCGTATTTCTCCTTTCAGTGAGACGGCGCCTGATATCGTTCTTACTGATGCGATGGTGTATATGAGATCGAAGGGACATTGTATGAGGGCTGTTATCACTTTGGCTCACGTTGGGGGGTGAAGCAGTAGGGATAGGCGACGATGTGACGTGGGGAAGTAACTCCGATTGTGGCAATGGAGAGGATGGAGAGGATGAAAATTTTCTCGATGTCTCATCACCGATTCCCGCAAGAACCTCGTCATCCTCGTGAACTTCTAGAGACAGGCCGGAGGCAGAATGTCGCGTATCGGGTTCATCGTCAGACAGTGGAGAATTGCCTAGAACAGACGAAGGAGGACCCTTACAGATCGGGTCAATATTTGGTTGTTTGTGAACGAACGGAGGCAGCGCACCTCATCACTCGATTGATATATTTCACTTCTGCTTAACCCAGTCAAACTCACTTCGGAATGACCGATAGAAAGATTAGCTGGGTCCAGAGACTCCCCACTAGTTCTATGATGATCTTCAAAGCTACGTTCATGAGAACCAAAAGTCTCTGCCCCAACAGATGGAGATGGACGCTCGATAGGTTGTGATCCTACCATGGCTCTATGAGTCAATCAGGACCTGATGAACATAGAACAAGTACACACCTCTTGGCCACATGTATTTGGGAATTGAATCACCACGAGTTGGGAGGGGACTAGTTCTCATAGGCGAAGGTGAAAGTTTGACAGGGATATCTTGTTTCTCTTCTTCATAGTCCATATTCAATCGTCGACTGATGGGTGGCGTGCTTTGTGCAAGGATGGGAGAGGAATGAGACAATGTAGCTGAGAGGCCATGAGGTGACGCAGAGCTGGAAATCTGGGAACTAAAGGAATGGATGTTACTGGACTTCTCTACTTGAGGGGATTGATGGGTATAAGTGAAGGAGGAATGAGGAGATGTATGAGGAGAGAAACGAAAGGAATTTTCCCGAGGAGAATCCTGATGAAGGTGATGTGGTAGGCGTTCGGGCTGGTGCATTTGCTCGAAGGGGATCCCATCTTCGGTTTCAAGATCTGTTGGTATGTCGGATATATTAGGTGTAGGAGTTTCGGGAGCACCGACGCCGACGAGAGCTGTGTTAGAGGAAAAGAACATTTCCTCTACCAGTCCTGTAATGCTTGCGTCTGAATCCAGAAATGTCTTGGCTGCGGTCTTCACACCACCGCCGATATCTGGTAGATGAGTATTTTCATAAGGACCATCTTGTATGGGCTCATTAAGGGTAGGTTGAACCTGAAACTTTGATTGAGGAGGTTCATCGTCCATATGTCCACCGCGGAAAAACGTATCCTCCTCGTCAATATCTTGACCAAACCCACCGTAGCGCACTCCGTCATCCGAACCCTCCCAAAGCTCCTCTTCAGAAGTTTCGCAATCGAATTCAACAACATCACAGCGCTCGTCAAACGTCACAGTCTTTCTTCGCTCCCTTTTAGTTCCGCCACTGAGACGAGGTCCATGAAGCCGTCTTGACACGAGTGAAGACCTTCCTGGTGAAGAACTAGCAGTGGGTGCTGGAGGCTCACTGCTGAAACGAGCGTGTCGAGATGAGACAGGAGCAGAATTAGGTAAAGGTGTGGGTTTAGGAAGGGAAGAAGGAGAAGTAGATTGGAGGAACTCATTTATGGTGGTGGTCCGTTCTGATTGCTTGAAAGGGCTTTTCGTTACAGGCTCCTTCTCAAGAAGACCTCGAAACGTTGTGCTTTGTTTACGGTCACGTTTCAGGGAAAAGGGGCGGTCATTCTCCGTTTCTGCGTCCTCATGCATTGATGGGGGACGGGACCGCTTCTCTCCCGAGACTCGTCTGGTGGGAAGGACGATTGAAGTTGGACGAGGTAGCGTAGGCAGCACAGGCAGCTGGGATTTGAACGGTGACTTGGAGACCAAATTATTCTGCTGAACATGCTTGAAGCTAGAAGAAGAACGCCGGGCTACTGCGACATCACGTTGGAGAACCTGAGAATCTCGCTTTGCGATTCGCAAAGGAGAAGTAATAGAACCAGAACTTGAGGATGAGGGTATCGAGTTCATCCCTGACGATGACCAACCGGACTCGCGGATGATAGAGGACCTGATAGTGTCAGGGGAATTCAAAAGCGAACGGTTCTGGCGGGGTGAAGTTGCCATGAAGTGGACTGTGCCACTAACTGGCGCAAATCCACAGAGAAATGAAAATCGTTACTAGAGTCGTGAAAACTCGTGTGATGAAGGTGTGATTCCTGCGGGCCCACGAGGAGAGTCAACAACTTATCGTGAGAAGTTTAACTCGCAAGTCCCAGGCCGAATCACCCGGCGCGCCTGTCACGTGTCAATGGACTCTGTCTCAATTGCGGAATCCAACACCCGAAAATCTGAATTTGGGTGGGGCAATCGATGAACGACACAACAAGGAAGCAGCCCCAAGTAGAAGACTTCTCACTTGTGTTATATTCCGCCATTTTTGAAGACAAATTTTCCAGTATTCCACCTCGAACATCGGGACACAACGGAAGCGGAGAAGACAGTGACAATAACACAGGAAAGAGCCTTTGCTGATTGACGCCGTGTTTCCAAAGGAATGGTCAGGTAGCTTGTTGAAGCATCAAAGCATCTTGCCCGCAATGACTGTTGTTGCAAATGAAGATCATCATGTTTTGTTCGATGTTGATGAAGCAAAAGACCTGTGGAAAATAATCAAACACTAACTCCGGCAACCTCCGGGCCGACACTTCTAAACACAAGTGAGTTCTTTACCGCAACCCTCTCTACTTCTTTCAACTCCATTAACCAATGTCATTTCAAGGTCTCATTTCTGCCTCGGAATGTGCTGTATCCACGAATCCATTGTCCCAGGTCCTCAAGCATGCTGAAGGAGACCGCAGCCTACAGCAGGTTGGTCACATAATTACCCACACTCAGAAACTGCCAATAACCCGCACTTCAGGATAGAGTCACGAGCCCATCATCAAGTAGAGTAAGTCAGCTTCGCACAAATCCTTTCTCAAAGTTGACTGATGCAATCCATAGCTTCACCAATTGCCGACGAGTGCCGGTCCCTCCAGCACTAATGAACAAGATCTGGCACTCGCCCGACAGTTTTTTGATGTTCAAGGCCTTGCTCCAGGTCCATCCTTTATACCTCATCCTTCAGAACTCGCCAGATTAAACCATATGCCTTCTGGTCCCGCTACTCCGAATTATGACAGTTGGATCATGGAGCAACGGAAACATCAAGCATTCCGTCCTGAGGATATGCAACAAGGAAGTTGGGCATCAGAATTTCAAGCGTCTAACCATATAATCAGTCCCTCAGTGCAGCATAATATAGCTGCAAGACCTGACTGTGTGTTTTCTATATCTATCAATCCATCTACATTCTCATATTCGGACTCACCTAGTCCAACAAAGGAGCTCCAACCTGCTGCCCATGAACATTTATGGCAATTCGATGACCATCCACGGATTATCAGGCGCCCCTTTCAACAACATGAGTTCAAGTATTGTCGTAGCAAACCAGGAGACAAATAAAGGCAAGAGTAAGGAAGTCGACTTCGAAGCCGCATTTGCCCAAGTAGCAGCATCTCTACAGCAACAGGCGTCTGCGATTGAAGAAGTCACAGACGATGTTGAGGGATTGACCGAAGTCATGGAGAAAACACACTTGGAGCAAGATGAGGTCGGGACAGACGCCGATTTTAAAAAGTATACCCCCTTTCTTGCAGATTTCTTGAACGATAGGCTGAAAAATGCCAAGGATGTGGGAGGAATTGCAAAAATCAGATCTTCCTCCTCCTCAAGAAGATATGGCGAAGTGGGAAGCTGAATTTAATCAATTAATGACTGCGCAGCGCGATGACCCTGAGGTTGATTATGGTACATCGATGCAGGAAACATGGAAGTATGACCTTGGCGATCTTTCCGAAGAGAGATTGCAGTTTGATGATGAGGGCATCCCTAAACTTGACCCCTATAGTTTTGGTTCGTCATTTTCCGTATGCCTTTATAATCACCTATAACAAATCAATAGTACAAAATAACAAATACATGGCTGAATCCTCAGACCCCTCGTTGTTGGATGAAGCAAAAGCACTTCTGGAACGGAACGGCTCCTTGTCGGAAGCTGCCCTCATGATTGAAGCGGCTATCCAAAAAGGACAGCTGGGAGTAGGTAATTATGAAGCTTGGATACTTCTTGGGGAAACTCGTAGCATGGACGAGCAAGAGGAGGTGGGGATGCAGGCGCTACATGAAGGTGTTCGAAGGGCGGTAGAGAATCATACACCAGGTCCCGGAATGATGGTTGGTGTAGTCGAGTTAACCTCCTCCTGTGGGATATTGACATTGACGTCAAACACAGTCTCTCGCCATCTCTTTCACAAACGAGGGCTATGATAGAGCATCTCACGCAATTTTGCTTCGCTGGCTGCAGGCCACCTACCCAACATTTCTGATCCCCGAAGAAACAATACAAGCAATGAAAACGAACAGCGCCTGGGACATGCATACGCGGATCACAGACTTATTCCTTGGTCTCACTCGAGAACACCATAGCAAGGGCATCCTAGATGCTGATCTTCAAATAGGCCTCGGCGTCTTGTTTTATGTGAACGGTGACTATGATCATGCCAAAGACTGTTTTTCCACTGCTTTAGGGGTCCGTCCGAGAGTAAGTTACAGTTTTTAACTTCCCACTATCCTGACCTTGGGCTAGGATTATCTGCTCTGGAATAGACTTGGGTCGTCGTTATCGAACGGTAACAATCCCGAAGAGGCTCTTGGTGCTTATCGAGAAGCTCTTGCTCTCCGTCCGACCTATACTCGTGCTATCTACAACGTTGGTGTGGCATGTGAGCTCAGATTCTATCAATGATTTGAAATAATGATGTTCAGCTCAGGTTTGAATATCGGAGCCTTCAAGGAAGCCGCTGAGCATTTTCTCAGCGCAATAGACTTACAGGGCAGCGCAAATAGTCAGCTATGGTCTACCCTTCGTCGTGCGCTGCAGTCCATGGTAGTATTTGTTTCTCCTGCCTTCCCCCTGACCTTGTTTGACGTTCAATCCCAGGGACGCCTTGATCTTGCAGACCAAGCACAACCCGGTGATCTTGACATTTTCCGAAAGGAAGGATTTGACTTTTAGCTTTTCTGTAGCTTTAGAATTTTGCTCTGTAAATGATGTTTCTGAACCATTAACTGACCAATACTCGAATCCTCATTGGCTGGTTGAATCCAAGATTTTCCTTTTTCCATCTCGAACCTATGACCACTAGGTGGTGATCTGAGGGACCAATAAAGTCAAGTGGCCTCTTTCTTCACTTTCTTTCCGACGCAAACAATGGCGACCGCCGATGTACAAATGTGAGAAATTGGTTAAGGATACCGGCGCCTGTTATCGTGAAGCTCAGAGCATTGATGACTTTCTTATAGGCATTCCATGACCAAGACAGCCCCACGGAGCGAACAGTTGAACAAAATATCATGCCAGATTACCCAGAATAAAGTATTCACCTGCCATGACTGACCATCCATTCAATAACACGACTCCCCTAGATTCGTGGAGGCGCTCAAGCTATGCGTGAGTCACAGCAAGACGTCAGACATTAGTACTGTTGATCAACTAAATAAGTCTATGCGGTTGGCTTGACTGAGGATGACATGAATAAGCCCCAAGTGTGTGACCACGTTGATAACTGTACGGCATAAATCACAGGTTCTGTTATCGCTGATTAGATCGGTATTTCTCCTGTTTGGTGGGAAGGTATGGACTAGTGTCGCACATTGCGAATTATGCGGTGCGCTAACAAGAAAACTGACAGGTAATCCATGTAACTCTCATTTGGTGTGTACCAATTGGTAGCTATTGGGACGACGCTATACATCTCATCCTTACCTGCTTAGCTTGAACTGGCGAAGCATGTGAAGGATGGATGTAAGGAAGAGGACCTTGTCGGGCTGATCTTCAATACAATTGGTGTTAGCGATGCGATCACCATGGCCACTGACGGTAAGCCCACCAAGTTGCTCAACTCCGGAAATACCTCAAGTGATATCTTTCCAGGAATGAGATACTCGTAAGTGTATTATTTTATTCCCCCGTCGCTTTCGGAATCTTATACACTTCCAGTCTTCCGAGTCGTGATCTCATTGCCGACTCTATTGAATCCGTTGTGATGGTATGAAATTCCACAAGTATACAGTCCAAATTCATACTATAATCTGTATTTCAGGCCCAACATTACGATGGAAATATCTCGATCCCAGGATGTGACAAGAATATGCCAGGTTGTTTCATGGCCGCTGCGCGCCACAATCGTCCCACTATCATTGTGTACGGGGGTACCATACAGGCTGGAATTCGTCATGTCGGTTCGTATCAGCCACCGGGAGTTCATCAGCCACGAATCAAACGTCCAGACTAGATTGCCCTGGAATGAATAAGGTCAAGGGGGGAACTGTCAACATCTCGGATGCCTTTGAATCGTACGGTAAGCATCAGATAGTCAACACTGTTGGGAAATTGCCGAGACTGTTCAGGTGCCTTCGCTATTGGCAAAATTGACGATGAACAAAGATTTGATGTGGTAAGGCATGCATGCCCAGGGCCTGGTGCCTGTGGAGGAATGTATACTGCAAATACGATGAGCTCAGCCTTGGAGGTAATTCTGAAGCAAAGACTCGCCATGTTTCCTAATTGATATAGTGGTACAGGCCCTTGGGATGTCACTACCCTATTCCTCAAGTACCCCTGCCCTCTACCCTGGTGAGTTCGAAAGTGCGCTCTAGGTTCAAAGTAAGCTGCTCAGCGTGTACTAGAGAAGACACATGAATGCTTCAGAGCCGCCAAATATCTAAAGCGGCTCCTTGAATTAGATCTCAAACCTAGGTTAATCATTCTTTTTACGGCCATTCTTGCTTTTCTGAATTACACATTTAACAGGGATATTCTGAGTCGCAATTCTTTCTTGAATGCCATTGTAATCATCCAAATCCTGGGAGGTTCCACCAATGCCGTGTGTTCCTGGTCTTTCTTTCACACAGACCTTTACTAAACTCTTCGCCGTCCAGGTCCTTCACCTCCTCGCAATGGCTCGTGCTGCGGATATTGAACTCAGTATTGATGATTTCCAGATGATGGCTGATAAAACGCCTTTCCTGGCAGACCTCATGTACGGATTTCATTCTCCATCCATTTGGATCCATTTGACAAAGTGGTAGGCCTTCTGGAAAATACTATATGGAAGATGTACACCGTATCGGTGGCATCCCAGCAATTATCAAATACCTCCTCAAGAATACAGATTTGATAGATGGTTCGCAGTTGACGGTTACAGGAAAGACACTTGCAGAGAATGTAGCCAACGTTCCTGATCTCGATTTTGAGAAACAAGATGTCTTGAGGAGATTGGATAACCCCATCAAGCCAACAGGTCATCTCACAATTCTTCGAGGTAACCTGGCTCCAGGAACTGCTGTTGCTAAATTGACTGGCAAGGAGGGCTTGAGCTTCGAGGTGGCCAAAAGTATACTCACTAGGCCTGCATCTGGGCTGAAATTTTCTTTTAGGGTATTGCAAAATGTTTTGACAAGCCCGACGAATTTTATCCTGCCCTAGAAGCAGGCGAGATCAAACCTGGAATGGTCCTTATCTTCAGGTACCAAGGACCCAAAGGTGCTCCAGGGATGCCAGAAATGCTCGGTAACGCAAGAATTATATATGTTAGTACCCTGCCACTTACCAGGCTTTCTAGGTCCCACAGGTGCTCTCGCTGGTGCAGGTCTCCTGGGTAAAACTGCCTTGATCACAGATGGCCGCTTTTCTGGTGCCAGTCGTGGCTTTATCATTGGGCATGTCGTTCCTGAAGCCCGAGTCGGTGGTCCAATTGCTCTTGTCCAGGATGGCGACAAGATTGTTATTGACTCCGAGAAGAGGATGATCAATTGGGTTGTGGATGAGGAAGAACAAAGAAGGCGCAGAGAACTCTGGGATGCTTCTGATAATGACAAGCTGAATGTCAGGCGTGGTGTTTTGCTGAGATATGCTCGAGATGTTGCTGTGAAGTCTTCTCATTTTCTCGAAGTTGTTCTCTCATTGATGTCTATTATAGCCTGCCAGTGAAGGGGCGTATTGCGACTAGAGCTGAAGTGCTTGAATATCACAAGAGAGAAACTTCAGCCCGTGGTTCTATTCCATATAATTATCCCTAACAATGTACGGGAAAATATCTAAGAAAATGATACACAGAAAAGGGCATCAGTCAATCACCAGGTTCTCTGATTTGTGCCACGTCCTTCATTTCATATTCATCTGTTTCTGTGAAAGGGTTGCCGGTGACCGAGAAACACAGTTGGCGATAGCACCTTCTGTTTCTGGTCGCGACTTCAGTTCAGGCGGTGGCATATGTGTTTGAGTTTCTTCAGGATCCTAGCGCTTTCTGAAGTAAATTGTGAAGCCAATTATTCAAGGCAAAATAAGTATGTCGCCGCAGAGGCTGCCAGCTATTACTGATGTTTTGGCTGCAAAAGTCCGATGAAGAATGGTTTCAGTCATAATTGGAACTTACCCTTGAAGAGATGCAGCCTCAAATAAATTATCCACTCGCATATAGTGAAGCAACGGTTGATGATTGACAATTTCATCAGTCATTGGGAGGTGAACGAGCACTGAAGAACGTACGTGGCCGAGACATGGGACTCACGAGTGCACCTGTGTTTTGGAAGGAGAAAAACGAAGGACTATGGCAGAACAGGTAGCGAGATGGTAGCGATACATTTCTTGTGCAATGGAGCTGGGGTAATCAATAGCAATGTTTAGGCCACTAGTGGAATTTCTTCTATACTATCCTTCATACGTGCGATGTAACAAGATCTACTGTTTCATCTGT
>Ga0153999_1000953_pt1 | contig 11984 bp, 16 predicted proteins | sample TSNC083MetaG_FD_104675 | JGI IMG/M metagenome (GOLD analysis project Ga0153999, IMG submission 104675) | Attine ant fungus gardens microbial communities from North Carolina, USA - TSNC083 MetaG | ecosystem: Host-associated > Fungi > Mycelium > Unclassified | place: USA: North Carolina, Lumber... | reverse complement strand
GAACGCACATACCCAATTGAGAACATGCAAGTCTGGGATGGTATTTCGAACGCACGGATCAGCTTTGATGCTATTGAGACGACTAGGGATCAGGTTAAAGGAATGGTACGCATAACGGAGAACCTGAACCTCCAACGAGGACTTTTGCGTCTCCTGGATAACGTTCCAGCTGTCGATCTCATTCACAAAGCTCGAGTGACGTCAATTGATAGGGAATCCCAGAAATACGGAATTTGGCCTATCGTCAACTTGAACAATGGTCGTCGGCTGAGAGCTAGGTTATTGGTAAATATACAAGTCTACTCTAAACACTTAAATTTAATGTCTGGTTCCCTAGGTCGGAGCAGACGGATCCAATTCCCCAGTCAGAGACTACGCTCAAATATCCTCTTTCGGCCGGTCCTATGATGCTCGAGGCCTCGTTGCCACACTTGTCCACCGTCCTCGAGGAGCATTTGAAGGACCCAATACCACAGCTTACCAACGTTTCCTCCCCACAGGTCCGATCGCATTCTTGCCTTTGTCACCGACTATTTCCTCTCTTGTCTGGTCGACCAAGCCTCACATTGCCAGTGCATTACAAGCTGTTGATCCCTCTGTTCTTGCATGCATGATCAATGCTGCTTTTCGCTTGCCTCATATATCGCTTGCATATCTCTATGATCAGATATCCGAGGCACAGACGCGAGGTACAGTGTTGACCGGGGAGCAGATTCAGGAAGAGATAATCTGGCGAGAGAGCAGTCATGCCATCGATCCACATTCTGCTTTATCGACTTCTAGTACTTTTTCGCCAATTGGAATACCTCCTACGGACTCTGAACTGTTTCCACCGCTCGTTACCTCCGTTCAGCCCGGAAGTGTAGCTTCTTTTCCCCTCACGTTGAGACATGCCGAGTCCTATCTTGGTAGGGGTGCAGGAGCTCGTACAGTCCTAGTTGGCGATGCAGCACATTCGATTCATCCTCTTGCTGGACAAGGACTCAACTTGGGACTTGGAGACGTTGAATGTCTCTCGAGATGCATTGAAACGGCGGTTCTCTTCGGTACTGACATCGGTGAGTTCCCCAAACACCATTTAGAGATGGGAGAATTTCCTTCATGTAGTGGTGCTCGCACGTGCATTTCCGCTGACATAGGTAATAGGATCGTATATGGCGTTAGAACCGTACTTTCGAGAACGATTTATAAAAAATCATACGATGATGACCATGGCGGACCAATCACCCAACATATTCAGTTTTGGATCAGTCCTTGAAGTGATCAACGAATCGGAGTTACTTAAGGAGGGTATTGTGGCCGCAGCTGGTGGCCGTGGTAATCTTATTGGAATGCCGATGGGCTGGGGAAAGTTTGCCAAAGATGTTGAAGACCTCTACGGCGTTGCTCGTGTTGTGCAGACCTTGGGAGGGCATATTAAGAGTATATTTAGTGATGGAGTGTGGAGTTCACTAATGAAAGGACGCCATTGAGAGATGATGCGAGAGGAAATGGTCAGAAAAAATTAGGACAATCTTGGTAGAGCAAGCAGTCTTCATTTTCATGATTCGCATAGTCTGTATCCATAATCTTGAATGCAAAATAAATATTAGTGTGGTCTATACCAGCCACATAAAATACGAGTAGAGTTCTCAATCAAATGGATAGATTATGTTTGGCATCGCTGAAATTGAGAATTCTGTATCTAGTAGTCCCTCCGCCTGCTAGAGTCCCTCGAGCGGTCTCCCCTATCAGAGCGGTTGCGGTCCAAGTCGACCTGTCTGTCTCTTTTGCGTTGGTCTCCGCTGCGTTCTCTGTCGCGTTCCTGTTCCCGATACTGATACTTGTCTTTTGCCTTGTCCCTGTACCCTCGCTCGCGTTCCCTTTCTCGATCTCGATCACGCCGGTAGTCAGATTCACCTTTGCGACGACGATGGCCGTTGTACTCATTGTTGCTATCAGCAGATGGCGAATTTCGTCTTGAATAACTTGGCGACTGTGAACGCTCTCGACCTGAACCAAGAGCGTCTCCCTTCTTTTCCCGCTCTCTCTTGACTACAGGAACATATCTCTTCTCCGGACGAGAAGAGCCCTTCTTCTTCAGAGTGCCATCGTCGAATTTTTCCATCTCTTTAGCCCCAATTCCAAGAAGAGCAGGACGTGCTGTCGGGAGGTATGGCTGGACGCGCCCTTTGCCGGTTTTTGAAGCAGCTGTTCCTTCAGTCCAGCCCATACCACGAAGCATGGCGGCACCGAACTGTTCGACCGGTACACGAGCGTAGTCTTCAAGGCTCGCAACTTCTGGAAGCTCCTCCACGTCCTGTTTGTACGCATCCCCTTCCGACATGGGCATCGGAATAATATCAATGACGGATGTGTCTGAGACGAGACCATGAGCTTCGGCCAGAATCGCACGGCGAGCAACCTCTTCTTCTGAGAGATCAAATTTGATGTCTTGCACCACTACTTCCTCCTTCATCTCCGTACTCTCGTCGACCTCGACCTTGACTGTTTTCTTGCCTAGCTGCAGTCCTGATAGAACAGGACCTGCACCGATGATGCCCTTCGTACCCAATCCTCCAACAGATCCGTCTACACCATTCTGGGCCTTGGCAGAGGAGGGTATATACTGCTGAGCACTCCGCCGTTTGCGTGCCAGTTCTCGCCAGTCCTTGTTCTTGAGTGCAGGAATCACCAGAGGCTCTTGTTGCTTCTTCTTTCTATTTTCATGTAATCTGGTAAGCCAAGTAGCATCGATAAGGACTTCTGTGAGTTGAGATGACTGCAGAAAGTGGGGAAAGGAGTTGACACACCGCTCAACACCAAACTTGTCAAATCCAGTGACCAGCTCATCCTGGACTACATCTTCTTCATCTTCTTCGTCGCTGGAGCTGTCAAACACATTGGATTCTGGAGAGTTAGGACCAGTGTGGGCAAGAGGGCTGCCTGAAGGAGGGAAATCGACTGTCCGTAGATGACGGGGAAGGGAGGGAACTTTGAAAGAGGAGCTATCGGACTCTGGACCAGAAGACGCTGCACGAGAGACAGGGGTAGGCCTGCGAACAGTAAAGGACACTTTCTGAGCAACCGACATGGGAGGACCGGCTCAAGGATAATATTTACTTATGTAATGAATCCTATGAGTCAACACTTGGAAATTTCAAATTTGGTCCTTGGCTCTAGTGGCACCACCAGGTGGAGATTGTGCTGGGTGTTTAGCTACCAAGAACAGATCCTGCTCTAGACGACCCTGCCTGAGACCCTGAAGCCCTGGGATAGCCACCAACACCTACACCTGTACTTCTAGCCGGGCGGGAAAGTGTACTCCCCCCAGCAGTTCTTGTACTTCCAGTCCGACCAGGTAACTTTTCGTGTTTTGTAAGTGGTGTTCTCAATGAACCCTCACTGCCAAAACCCGACGAGACAATATCCTCCTCGTCATCTACATTGGTATATAAATCGGGGTGGGGTATCACTGGTGGATTATTCATACTATCCCCAGAGGTATTTTCAAACCCATAACCCCAATGACCTTGCAATGAGTCTGAGGGCATGGTAACGGGATTATTTTCCCCAGGAGGACGTGTGAAGTTTGGTAGCGGATCTGCTTCCGGTATAGGCGAAAGTAAAGACTCGTTATCGAGACTGATACGGGCAGGACCTGACTGAGGATCAGACGACAATCCAGCGCTTCTAGGGCCGGGTGTAGGCTAGATAAGACAGCGAACGGGATCACAGGAACTTATCAGCTGCTGCTGTGAATGAAAGCAAAAAGGGTGCGCACTGGAGGTAGAACTTTGATATTGGGCGTCGATGAGCTTGCGGTCGATAGGCTATCACGCGGATCGGTATCGGGGATAACTGGAGGCTGGATAGATATGGAAGACGCCTCCGAAGCGGTTCGAGGCCTACTGTATATGGGTCCTAATGGACTCAGCAATCTCGCGGAGTGGGCACCCTATGCCACAACCTCAGTCAATTTTCGAATCTGGAATCAAGGATAACACACTTACAAGTGAAGGTTGATGTGCAAGCCTTGCTGCATTGCGGGTTTCCGGACTGCCTTCTTGGCTCAAGAACTCCGGAATAGCGCTCATCGGCGATCTCTGAGCACCATGATTTGGTTCCGCAATCATGTCCATATGAGAAAGTGTTGTGGATGCAGAAGTAGGAGAGGTCAGACGACCTAGACTTTGATGAAAATTCGTCGACACCATGGGTGGGATCATCTTTGGCTCCTCATTTTCCACAGGAGCCACTGCAGGCTCAGGTGAGGGTGTAGGGCGAGAAAATTCATGAGGTGGAGGCAAATGTATCTTATTGTCCTCTTCCAGACGGGGTATGAAGTTATCTGGCGGAATCGCCGAGAGCGGAGCGTACGGTGAAGGTGAAGCATTTGGAGGATGGATAAGTTCTGGTTCCTTTGGCATTGGATGAATTGGTTGGCTCACTGGAGGAACAGGGTCTGGAGGGACAGAAGGAGATGATGGCATTTGTGGGGGAAGTCTTGAGGACATGTTACTTGGTATCTCAGAGTGTGGATGCGGTATTTGAGGATGTGATATCTGACTGGGAGTGGGTGAATTAAATGAGAGAGGTGGACCAGCCCGTGCAATGTTCTCTAGTTCAGATTGAGCCAGCTTCAGTCCTTCTTGATAGCCCATTTCCCTTCCTTTCTTCAAGCCTTCCTCTAGACCCTGCCGACGACCTTCATCCTGGGCCTTCATGACGCTTATCCCTTCCCTCATCCTGCGTATCGTAGACCTTGCATCTGCAGCTTCCCTTTCGGCTTGGAAACGCCTCTCATCTACCTCTCCAATCACACTCTGAGCACGGAATATTTCCTTCTGCGCCTCTTCATATTGAATCTTGTACAATCTGTAAGAGCGTTGAGCCAGATTTATATAAAGACACGTAAGCTGACTTCAACTCCTCTTCCAAACGAGAGATCTCTCGCATAGCTCGTAGCTTGTCCTCGTAGATTGACTTGAGGTACGAGATGGCCTCAGCGGCTCGTCGATCCGCGCAGTCAGCCCTTTCCTTTTCAAATTTGAGGTTATCATACATCTTATGGACAAGTTTCTGTAGTTTCTTCGGGTCACGGTCATCTCCCAGTAGACGTTCAAGGCTCTTAAGTGACTGACGACTGTAGCTCCCTTGTGAGCTATTACTCGACTTGGAACTGCTCGCAGAAGATGCAGAAGCAACAGGAGGAACGGGTGCCGGGGGTGTGAAGTTTCCAAGTAGCCCAGGTTCCATGGTACTCATACAGGTGGTATAAGAGTTGAATTGATGGAACAATGATGTAGGTCTTCATAAATACTGAATACCGGTACACTATTGTACAGTAACAACATAAATACTTTCACTTTCAGACATTCCGTATCTTGCTTTCTGACGTGAACTCCGAGGAACTGTCGTCGAGATGCTTATACTCTTTGGAGTCTTGCGAGGACATGACTGGTACATCGAGCGTTCTTGTTGCTGAACGTCCTGCATTGCGACGACGTTTACACCACATGACCAGCATAGCAATAAGTACAATGCCCGCAACTACCAATCGGAAGAGGATTAAGCTGTCGAGATTCAGGCAACCAGACGAGTACACACCACCACCAACAACCCCACCCACAATGAGATTTGTCCTGGTACCCGGTGGACACCGCACAACTCGGTTTCTGGATTAGAAAGCTTCAGTGGCCTCGAACCCAGATTGCGGAGAGAACAATAATCTACGTGTACGGGTCCCTGCACTCTGTGCGATTCCCATTCTTGACAAAGATGGGTCGCCTCCCCTTCGTTTCTTCCTTGCTGCTGCTATTGGCTTTACCCCCGCCCTTTCCCTCAGCAAGAGCAGCAAACGCTGCAAGAAGAGAGAGATACATGAAGAATGTATGGTTCATTTGCAAAACACCGTCGAGACAGGGAGAAGAAGAAAGCCTAAATAGTAGGCCCGTCATCCGACATACACCCTGGACTTTGATCTATCAACATTTCTGTTTTCAGGTCTTGCGCATTTCTAACACTCAAAAACACTTGGAAAGTCAAGCCTGAAAGTGCCAGCATGGACACCGGGCATGTTATATTACTGATATTCCATTTGAGAAGAGCAAATCTAGGGTGCTAGCACCCGTGAGAGTGAGTGAGTCATGCAACGACCAGATACAATATGGGATCAAATCATCATGGAATCAGACAATGACTGGAACTAGGTTTTCTAATAAAGTGTGTCTAGGCGTCATACTGTAAACTAGTCAGGGGTGTCCTCAGTGTCCTTCTGTACATGATGCATGGAGAGCCCATGAGGTCCATTGATGACTCATGAACCTTTTCCTGGACAATCAGCCAAAGTACAATTTAGTATCTTTCTCCAACACGATCGAAGAATAGACAATGGTAGAAGCCCAGTCTTTAATAAGAAAATAGTATTTGGCTGATTCTTACAGCCGATTTTTGAGGAACTAAGTATTGTCTCTGTCTAATAGTTTAGTTTTGTTCTCATTCTCGTTGCGGTCATCATCCACTCAATCCACTCAATGTCAGAATCGGATCGTCCAAATGGGTCAAGATCAGATATAATGAGATCACAGTGCAATAGCGTCAGTTCTGGAACTTGCGTTATGCTTCCGAAGATATACCACTGGGGAATAGCGCCTCAATGTTTTGTAGAGAGCTTCTTGGATTACTTGTCTCAGGAGTATCAATGTCCCATGTTCCCAAGTCCGTATGACTAGACTGGGGTAACACTGACATGATCATCTCATGACAACCAATATCTCCCTTCTGACCTCCCTTCCAAAGACAAAGTAGGAACGTCAGGAACGACAACTGATAGCATCTCACGCCAAAAAAAATCACTGAAAAGTTCCGTTTGCTCACCCGCTTATGACAAAAGAGAATTAGTTGTCGCCTGGGGAACCTTTTCAATCCAGGGAAAGAGAAGTACTCAGGGTCCATCAGGTACTGGGTGCATTGTGGAGGTACTCAGATGTCATGTCATAATTATATCGACTCCGAGGTGATGTAGACGATCAGCTGCCAAAAGTTCGTTGACTCTCTATCGAATATTGATTTCACATGCTTACCGGGTAAAATATTTCCATGTTATTGGAGCAATACAATGATGGCGTGATTAAGTATTCAATACTGGGGCATACATTGAGCACCATCAGACTGCAAATCACAACCTTTGGAATGTACCCCATTTGGCTCCAGTCTGCCGCTAAGACAGCAGCCAAGACGAAGCACTCAAAAATCAATAAATATTTCCCAATATATCAAGAATGTCCGTCTAGTCGTAACGATACAGTTTGAAATAAAAGTCAATTATGAAGATAAACACAATGGGGTTCCTGCCCGAACGACCACCAGTCTCCCATACCTGCGACACCTAAGAATTAGAAAGTATCACACCAATCCCGGAGTGCGTGCCGGGGCTCTTTCTGGCAGATACAAAAGTTCGGGCAGCTCCCCAGGATGGAAGCTCGCCGACAGGGGTTCATGGTCTTCATCCTTCTCCCCGATCACTGAAAATGAGCGAGTTCTCCGTTTCTGCCACCATTTCCAAAGAAAGAGGACGATCGCAATGGTGACAGCGATACTAGTAAAAACTTCGAATAAAGTCAGCAATCTGCCCTTTCATATCATGTTTATTGCAAATGAAATGAAGTTTTTTCTTTTCCTGCGTCTATTTGGAAGCCTTTAGGTCCATTCCTTTCATAGGCAACACCGACAAGAAAAAATTTTCCAATAATCAAACCGTAAGTAAACTCACGACTTATCAACAGCACAACATGTGTGTCTGACCATGAATCAGATTTTGGATTCGTACTTGATGTAGGTAGAGTTGTGGACGAGGATGTCGAAGTTGTTATTGTACCCGATGCATTCATAGGTCCATCATCCCTCTTGAAGGCATCATTAGTTGGAGTACTCCAAGAGGATGGGACAGCGCCCACGATCGGAAGCATGGAGACTGTGAGAAGACCGATAAACCAGTATTGAAAGGTGGCAAATGGACATATCATGGATGAGGGAGAAACCCAGGAGCTTGTCACTTGCTCTACCATGTCTCCTAGCAATCTGTGCAGCATAATTCGATTGTAGAATATATGGACACTCGAGCAGGCACGCACCACGTATTGAATGGACTGTACAACAATGAAGGATGAAATGCGTTCCAAAGAAGATGGTAGTATCTACTTCCGCCCTTCTGGTAGATCCAGGCAAAAGGATAAGATGAAGCACGGGACACACGTATGCATCAATAAGAAAGCGCGCACGCACTCCATGCGTTATGTTTTGCGCTGCTTACTTGCATGATATGATTTGTGAACTTCGATCAAACACAGGTATCAGTGTTTTGATCTGTCTGTCTGGTAGTTACCGCAGTTCCACAGCAGAGAAAACCTTTTGGATTTGGAAGAGAAAATCATATGGGCAGAAATTGAATTCAAAGCCGCTAAGCCACTCACTCTCAGGACTCATGATAAGAACACAGGCTATCTCACACTTTTCTGCACATTACCGAGCACGGCTGTACTGCCGTACACAACGGATCTCGCCGGACTTGTTACTCAATGCATAGGGTATAGGCATATCACAGCGATCTGTCAAGTGTATCAACGTGTTGTATCCGAATTGAAATCTAGAACAAGAAAATTCTGATCGCTGAGTGTTAAGTATCCGGATGTGTGAGGACGAAACACTACCAAGATCAATAGAAGCATCAAAGAAGAATCTTATAGTTTCGAAAAGCATGAAACAATTTACTAAGGTATCTTATATAAACGACCCAGACCGAACCTGTGCAATGAGCACCGGTATGAGCTGCTGTGTATCAGTATCAGTATTTCTGCATGATAGTCTGGCTCATGTCCAAAAATCAAATGAACGAATTCATATGAATTCTTCAGACTATTAGATGAACGGTAACGAGAAGTCATACATTGATACTTTCAATGTTTTCTATCTCCTCATTTACTACTTGCTAGTATCTTGACTTCCAAACTTCTGATAGTATCACGCTACTAGATAATACAACCTCCATAGTATCCTTCTTATCAAGCTGCCTTCCATCACTCGATTATGCGTTCTCTCATCCTCTTCTCTGTCAGTCTCAATATCTTGATATTCATCCTGCGATAAATCCACTATGTTGATGTCAACGAAATCGCTGAAGCAGAATTGCTTAGACTGGGAGATTGCAGGGGAAGTTTTGAGTCCTGGCCTTGGGATGAACAGCCAGAGGATGTACATCAAAATCATGACTGGGATCTCAATATAGTACGAGACGAAGTCGATAGAGTTGAATTTTGGGTAGAAGGAAGACCATCCTTGGACTGCGAGACAACACAACGATCAGATTGTACAAACAATTTTATGATTTGAGGAGACTTGCTCAGGATGAGGAACAAAACAGTTATGATCTACGCCAATGCTTCGGGAAGTAGTCGTCATTGCTGCAAATAACATAGACATACCACAAAACCAGGCCCCCAAGGCCACGTCCAGACTGCACGAAACTTCAGACCATCCAAAGAACGACCTTGCTTGACCCAGGCTTTGCGGAATCGCCAGCTTGCAAGACCAATCGAAAGCCAGGCAATTTGGTTGGATACACCAACTAGGTTTTGCAACCAACTCCAGAGTACCCCGTTACCAATGTAACTGCTACCAAAACAGAGAAGACCAATGCTACTTGTTGCAAGTAACGAAGGCAAAGGAATTCCAACCTTTGTAGTCCAGGAGAACAAGCGAGGCGCCTGGCCTGCGGCAGAGAGACCTGTGGAGTGCATATTCATGAGACAAACTATTCAAACGGGAGTGTCACATCATACCATGTAAGACTCGAGTACCTGCAAATAGCGCGTGGTTGGCAGCAGAGAGCACGGAAGTGAAGACAACTGTATTCATAAACGATGCAATGCCAACTAAGGTGGCTTGTCATGAGACTGGCCTATACTTACGAAGAGTGTATCTTACCTGAGCCAACTTTCTGAAAAACGATGGTAAAAGGTGATGTTACTGTGTCCTGATTGGAGAGATTAGGGTATGTGTAGGGTACTGATAGTAAAATTAACGATATTGTATGCATCAGAGTGACAAGTTTTCAATATCACCGTTTAGGCCGATTAGGAGTACAGTGGCAACATAGAAGACGAGAATCCTGAGCTGATTGTCAGTCCATGGCAAGCTGACATGCCCCTTGTACTCGCCTCCAAAATACGAATTTAACGACTCTAGGCATATTTTTAGAAGGATTCTTTGTCTCGCCAGCCGTGATACCCAAACTCTCCGTTCCACCATCTGTTGAGACAAATGATAGTATAAGAATAAACAGGCAAGAAGCAGGGTCACCATAACTCACAGGCGAAGCTTGCCGTCACGAACACACGAGCAAACCCACCAAATCCTCCCACGAAGGGTGCACCAGGAAGCCTCCAATTCTCACCACCAATATAACGGTGCTCGGGATTGACACCTACATTGGCAAGAACACCGATTATAATGAACATGATGACCGCTATTACTTTCAGTGAAGCAAGCCAATATTCTGAAAATTCTGTACATGAGCGCACTCCTCGTGCTTCGTTATCGATAAACGTGCTTACCAAGTTCACCATATGCTTTCACATGCACAGCATTGATGCCCACCAAAAAGAACCAGAAAATCAGTCCTATTGCCCACGGATGCCAATTCGTCCAATACGATACGACCAATTGTGCTGCGACCAAGTCCCCTGCGACAGATACCGCATCATTGAACCAATAATTCCAGGCTAACGCAAAACCATAAGAAGGCGAGAGAAATCTTGTGCAATATGTCCCGAATGAGCCAGCAATGGGGTACTGCGTTGCCATTTCACCAAGAAGTAGTAGCGTAACATATACGATGAAGCCAATGATGGAATAGCATATGAGTATGCTGGCCGGTCCACCATTTGCGAGAGAACTGCCTGTTCCTAGAAACAGGCCAGTGCCTATTGTGCCCGCAATGGCTATCATTTGTACTTGTCGTGCAGATAGCCCTCTATGGAGTCTTCCATTATCCTCGTCGACTGATGGTGATAAAGGGGCTGGGCTTGATTGGCTTTCTACGGAGGCGAGCGCTTGCACAACGGAGACGGCGCCGTACTTGCCCGATGAGCTGGGGCCTGGTTTATGAACGCTCATGATACTGGATAGCTCGTGGGAAGCCAGACCACGTACGAGGAAAAAGAGGCTGGGATGGACCTGTATCAGTTGACATCGCGGAGAAGTCAGTTATGGCTGCATGACCAAGAGGAAGTTAAGCGATGATGAATAGTGGTGCAATCCTGGTTTGAATCTTATCCAATCTACGAACCAGGAAAAACAAGGTATTAATTTATACGTAGACAATAAAGTATGAGCGTAGCCCAATGTCCTTAAAAAACGCTCTCAGAGTTATACTCATATAATGTCCTAGCGCAGCATTATAGCAACTGTTTCCATCCTGCATCACGGCACTTTTTGACTAGCCGCTTGACCTCTTGCGAACGAGCTCGTGTTGTGACAAGCAACGTGTCAGGCATATCAACTATCACAAGGTCATCCACTCCGAGACAAGCAATGAGTCTACCTGAACCAGGAACAACAATACCACCAGCAACTTGTTCGGTTAACACTGAGAGACCCAGTCAACAATCCATCCATTCATCAAAGCCAGAGCTGCATACCGAGCTGATTGTCTCCAAGCACACGCGGCTGATTAGCCTCTGCAGGGAGTAAATCCGCCAGAGAGGAGAAGTCACCAACATCATCCCAACCTAAAGATGAAATGATCAGACACCATCCATAATATTGCTTCAATCTGTATACGCCGAAATACATACCGAACGTGGCAGGGACAACCGCGACGCGGCCTTGCGCGGCTGCAGGCTCGGCAACAGCATTGTCAATAGGAATTTTTTCAAGTGTATGCCAGATTTCACCCAAAGCCCGACCACGAGCTGCTTCACTTTCATCCCATACCTCCGCAATTT
>Ga0153999_1000951_pt1 | contig 11990 bp, 9 predicted proteins | sample TSNC083MetaG_FD_104675 | JGI IMG/M metagenome (GOLD analysis project Ga0153999, IMG submission 104675) | Attine ant fungus gardens microbial communities from North Carolina, USA - TSNC083 MetaG | ecosystem: Host-associated > Fungi > Mycelium > Unclassified | place: USA: North Carolina, Lumber... | reverse complement strand
GGCTTCGGTAATGGTATATACCGTTTTTTCCGGCATGTTGCCTTCTTTGATGTTTTTGCCAGCAATGTACCCTTTGTCTTGAAGGGTTTTGATTGTGGCATATATGGACGAGGGTGCGAGGGAAAGCCAATTCCCCACGCTGATGTAATCCATCAGCTTAGTTATTTCATAGGGATTGACAGGCGTTTCGGCGATGATACCCAACAGCAAGGCGCTTGATTTTGACAACATGATATATTACTCCTTTCTAATAGTGCTCTATTATAAGAGTAATACTAAAAAAGAGTATTGTCAAGAGTTTTATAATGGGATTATCGCCATGACAGCAAGGTAATTAAAATATATCAGGATAATGAGGGCAATAACGGCTCTGTATTAGTACTTTTTTATTCGCCTGCTATTCGCAATGAAAGCCTGAATGTGAAAAAATAATAAAAAAATCATGAAATATACGAATGAATTAGATAAAATATACAAATTCCAGAATTTGTAAGTTGACATCCAAAATTTGTAATTGATATAATTAAAAAGTAAATTTACAAGAGTAACATGTTGTTGTGTGCATGGTGTTCACGTGAACATTGTTACAAAAATATCATTCCCTAACTATAACAGGTTAACAGAAATGAAGATTGCAGACAATAAAATATATAATAAAGGAGGAGTGCGGCCTTAAAAAGGCCTGTCAAAACGGAATGAGAAAGATTCGAATTGGTTCAATAGGACTTGGGCGACTTGGATATGAACATGCGGCTAACATTGCAACCCGGGTTCCGGGAGCCGAGCTGGCTGCTTTGTGTGATGTGGATCAGGAAAAACTGGAAAAGGTAGCGGCTGAACTGAATGTCCAGGCTACTTACACGGATTATGTAACAATGTGCGAAAACCCTGATCTGGATGCCATTTGTATCGTTTCACCCTCCGCAATACATACGGAGCACATCCGTATTGCGATGGAACACGGCAAGCATGTGTTCTGTGAAAAACCGCTGGATACGACAGTGGAACGCTGCATTGAGGCGGAGAAAATTGTGAATGCACATCCTGACAAGGTTTTCATGCTGGGCTTTATGCGCCGCTATGACTATTCTTACCGCAAGGCCAAGGAGAAAATCGACCGGGGTGATATCGGCCGCATCGTTATGATCCGGGCCTATACCCAGGATCCAATTTCGCAAATTGAAAGCACACTGAAATTTGCCCCTCACAGCGGCGGGCAATTCCTGGATATGTGTGTGCATGACATTGATCTCTGCAACTGGTTTACCGGCGGACAGAAGCCGAAGAAGCTGTGGGCCATCGGCGGCTGTTTTGCGTATCCGCAGTATCGCCAGTGGAATGACGGGGATAATGTGAGCTGTCTCCTCCAGTATGAAGATGAGACAATGGCATTCCTGTTTGCCGGACGTGCAGCAGCCCATGGCAGTAACGTGGAAACAGAAATTATCGGCACCAGAGGAACTTTACGGATTGGTTCGGTAGGCACCGACAGTATGCTGGAGGTGCTCAGCGAGCATGGGGTATGCCGTGAATGCCACCCGGATTTTCTGAATCGCTGGCATGATGCATACATCGCTGAAATGGAAGACTTTGTGAATTGCATAAAGGAAGACCGCCATGTGGGAATAGCGGTCTCCGATGGGACAATTGCATCTGAGATAGCATACCGGTGTAAGGAATCGTTTGAAACCGGTAAGATGCTGTCATTCAGAGATGCATAATTAATTCTAGAATGGAGAGATGAATTTGTCAATCACATTTAAAGAGCTGGCAGAAATTTGCGGGGTGTCACGTGCTACCGTAGACCGTGTGATACACAACCGCGGGAAAGTCGCTCCGGAAGTAGAGCAGAGGATCCGGGAAGCGGCCAAACAATACAGTTTTCAGCCCAATCAGGTGGGAAAGGCCCTGGCCCGTGCCCGCAATCCGATCAAGATCGGAGTGCTGGTTCATCTGACCAGGATCGAATCCTTTCAGGTACTGCTGGAGGGAATTTATGCCGGGCAGAAAGAATTACGCGATCTCGGCAGTGAAGTCATTATTAAAGAACAAAGAGATTTCGATGCCAGGGAGCAGCTCCGCCTTCTGAATGAACTGATTGCCCAGGGGGTAAATGGTATCGCCCTGTCCCCGGCCCAGTCAGACCATTTATGTGATCGGCTGAATTATCTAAGCCAGTCCGGGATACCGGTTGTGACCTTCAATACGGAGCTGGAGGGCCTGGCCAGGCTATGCCATGTCGGCGTGGACAATGTGCAGGGCGGACGTATCGGTGCATACCTGATGAGTCTGCTTCTGCACGGCAATGGCGGAAAAATACTGGCAATCAGCGGACATCAGACGCAGCAGTCCAACTATCAGCGGGTCGACGGATTTCGAAGGGAATGCGCGTCCTGCTTTCAAAACATCGAGCTGGCTGCTGTCAGGATGAATGCGGATGAGAATAAGCAGTCTTATGAGATTACTATGGCGGCGGTTCGGGAAATCCCCGATTTAGCTGGTGTATATATGATCTCAGGCGGTGCGGAGGGTACCTGCCGGGCCCTGGAAGACAGTGGTCTGGCAGGAAAAATCCAGTTGATTGCCCATGATCTGGTGTCGGAAACTAAAAGGTATCTGGAAAAAGGGGTGATCCAGCTGGTAATCGACCAGGATGCCCATAGCCAGGGAAGTCTGTCGACGAAAATATTATTTGATTATCTGTTCAGTAAAAAGAAACCACCCAGTGACCGTGTGATCAGCCCGTTTGGGATCAATTCCCGATATAATCTGTAAGGAACATCAACTACAAATATGAGAGGTTTAAGGAGGAAGTTATTTATGAAAAAAAGAATATTAGCGTTGTGTATGACAATTATTATGTGTGCGTTTATGACTGCCTGCGGCGGCGGAGAGGCCGGCAGTACCAAAGCAGTAAGTGATAATTCGGGAAGTCAGGCGGCGGAGGGGGCAGAAATAAGCATTAATGTTATTTTAAAGACTACGGCTTCCGAGTACTGGGGATATGTATTGGCCGGCTGTGAAGCGTATGGGGAAGACCATCCTGATGTAAAGGTAAATGTACAGGGTGCTTCATCTGAAACAGCTTATGATGAACAGCTTAACATTATTGAAACCAATCTTGCATCGAAGCAGTATGACGCTTTTGTAATTGCCCCGTTACAGGCGGATATGGTTATGAAGCAGATCGCCGGAACGGCATATCCCATCATTGCTGTTGATACGGCAATTGATGCACCGGAGGTATTATCTTTTGTTGGTACCGGTAACGAAGAAGCGGCAAAAGGCGGCGCTCAATATGCCGTGGAGATGGCCAAAGAAGCCGGCTGGGCAGACCTGAGGGCGATTTCGATTTCTGGTGTCCAGGGCGATTCTACCGCTATGGCCCGCCTGAGCGGATATCAAAAGGGTGTTGAGGAAGCCGGCGGACAGTTCCTGGTTAATGAAATTCAATACGCCGATGCTGTTGCTGACAAAGCTTACTCCTGCATGGAAGCAATTATGCAGAATCATCCGGAAGGTATTGCGATGGTTCTCTGCAACAATGACGATATGGCAATGGCCGCTGCCCGGGCTGCAGCCGGGAATGCAGCATATGCCAATACGATCTTTGTCGGGTTTGACGGAATCCAGTCCGCCTGTAATGCAATTCTGGCCGGAGAAGAAACCATGTCAATTGCCCAGAATGCATATGATATGGGATATAAAGCCGTGGAAGCATGTGTGGCGGCGATCAATGGCGAAACCGTGGAAGCCTTCATTGATTCCGGAAGCTTTGTGGTTACCGCAGCTAATGCACAGGAGCAGCTCGACACTTTGCAGTCCTATCTTAAATAATGCGTGGCAGTTAAGACCTATGACGTAGAGGGAGGGAAAACATGAGTGAATATGTTGTGGAGCTCAAAAATGCAACGAAACGGTTCCCTGGAGTTGTGGCATTGAAAAATATGAGTCTGTCGGTTAAACCGGGTGAGATTTTAGGGCTGATCGGTGAGAACGGCGCGGGAAAATCCACCTTGATAAAAGTTTTGACCGGTGTTCACCAGGCAGATGAAGGTAAGATTTATGTGAACGGTGAAGAGCAGCACTTTCGTAATCCCAACGACTCTGCTGCTGTTGGAATTGCCTGTGTATACCAGGAACTGAATATTGAAAAACTTCTCAGCGTAACCGACAATATCTTTATTAATAAATGGATACGGACAAAATCAGGATTGTTGGATTATCCGGCGATGCATAAAAAAGCGAAAGAAGTCATGACCTCCTTAGGGGTAGACATTGATCCGACAAAAGCTGCCGGCACCCTTGGGATGGGCGTGCAGCAGATGATAGAAATTGCAAAAGCGATATTAATTGATGCCAAAATGATCATTATGGATGAACCCACCTCCTCGCTGGGGGAAAAAGAAGTGGCGCAATTGATGAAAATATGCCGGAATCTCCGCAGCCGCAACATTGGTATTGTATTTATTTCCCATAAGCTGGAAGAACTGTTTGAATTGTGTGACCGTGTTACAGTTATGCGTGATGGGGAACATATCTGGACCAAAAAAATTGGCGATACCAATAATGATGATCTGATCACGGCCATGGTTGGCCGTTCTGTGGAGAAGCAGTATGTTAAGGAATTTGGCAAAAAGGGTGAGTGTGTACTAAAGGTGGAGAATCTGAATGTGGGCGGTGTCCTGTTTGATGTCAGCTTTGAAGCCTATGCCGGTCAGATCCTTGGGTTTGCCGGCCTGGTCGGTGCCGGCCGCACGGAGACGATGCGGGCAGTTTTCGGTGCAGATCCTGTTGACAGCGGTAAAATATACATCCGTGGCAAAGAAGTAAGGATGAAAAGCCCGCGTCAGGCGATACAGAATGGGTTTGCTTTTGTGACGGAAGACCGGAAAGGGCAGGGGCTTATTCTGGCCCAGACGGTGCAGATGAATCTGATTCTTTCCAATCTGATCAGATTCACGGAAGGATTGTTTCTGAATCAGAAAAAGATTGAAGAGACCAGTGACGCTAATATTTCCTCCCTGCGGATCAAAACACCTTCACAGCAGGAGGTGGTGGGTCAGCTTTCAGGCGGAAACCAGCAAAAGGTGGTTATTGGAAAATGGATGAACAGTGATGCTGATATATTTATCTTTGATGAGCCGACAAGGGGAATTGATGTCGGTGCCAAGGTCGAGGTATACAACGTTATGAACAGTCTGGTAAAGGCTGGTAAATGTGTAATTATGGTTTCTTCCGAACTGCCGGAGATCTTAGGAATGTCTGACCGGGTTATTGTTATGCGCGGCGGCAGGGTGATGGGAACGATGGGCATTGGCAGCGATCACTTTAACGAAGAAGATATTATGAAGGCTGCATGGGGAGGGAAGTTAGATGGATAAGGAAAACTCAAAATTCAAAAGTGACTTGACGAACAGAATGGGCTCATTAGCTGCACTGGTGGTGCTTTGCTTTATTGTCTCGTTAGCAACACCAAACTTTCTTACGCAGACCAATATCATGAATGTTTTAAAACAGACATCAGTAAATGCACTGATTTCGGTTGGGATGCTGGTATGTCTGATAACGGCAGGTATTGACCTGTCGGTCGGTGCAAACGCGATTTTTTGTACCTGTATTATGGGAATGCTGATTCAGCGGGGGGTTACCAATTCGTTGGTCATAATCCTGGCGGGTATTGTGGCCGGAATTTTAGTGGGATTCGTTAACGGAACACTGCTGACCCGTCTGCATCTGCCTCATCCTTTTGTATCCACCCTGGGCATGAAGAATGTGTTATGGGGAATGGCGCTGCTGGTGGTGAATTCACAGATCGTGTCAGGGTTTCCGGTACAGGTGACCTGGCTTGGTTCGGCGACACTTCCAGGCACGATTCCGGTTCTGGGAGGATTTCCGATCAGCTTTTTGCTGGTACTTGTGATTTTTGTAATCATGGGCGTATTTTTGACCAAAACTGCCTTAGGCCGCTCCATCTACTGTGTTGGCGGTAATGCGGAGGCCGCACGTCTTTCGGGAATCCGGTCGGCTAATGTATTGACCTTCTGCTACACACTGTCAGGCTTTATGTCGGCATTGGCGGCTATCGTGCTGATCGGCCGCGGCGGTATTGCCAACGGTGCGAATGCAACCCAGCCATATGATACGGATGCGATTGCGGCCTGCATTATCGGCGGTGCATCTTTCAGCGGCGGTAAGGGTACCATGAGCGGCACGCTGATCGGCGCGCTGATCATTACCGTAATCCGTAATGGTCTGCAGCTGCTGAGCGTTACTACGGCGGTACAGAATATTGTCATCGGTCTGGTCATTATCCTGGCGGTGCTGATTGACGTTACCCGTGAACAAATGGAAGCAAAGAGACGCAGATTGGCGACAAAGTAATTTTTAAAGCATACAGGCTTCATCACTCTTACGGGTGGTGAAGCCCGATTTATGCAAGATTCCGAAACTGTGCCTGATACAACTGATAATAAGCCCCCCTGTGCTGCAGCAGTTCCTCATGGGTCCCTTCTTCCTGGATACATCCGTCGTCGATCACAAAAATGCGGTCGGCCTTTTTTATCGTAGACAGGCGGTGGGCAATGACAAAGGAAGTTCTGTCCTGTAAAAGTGTCTCAATCCCCTGTTGTACGATCCGCTCGGTATGCGTATCAATACTGGAGGTGGCCTCGTCCAGCACCAGAATCCGCGGTTTCGAAACCATCGTCCGGGCAAAAGCCAGAAGCTGTCTCTGGCCGATGGACAATCCGGCTCCACGTTCTTTCAGCTCGGTCTCATATCCCTTTTCCATTTTCATAATAAAATCATGGGCATGAACAGCTTTTGCTGCCGCAATCACTTCTTCTTCGTTTGCATCCGGCCGGCCAAAGCGGATATTGTCCATAACCGTACCGGAAAACAGGAAATTTTCCTGCGTCATAATCCCCATCTGCATCCGCAGGCTCTGGATGGAAACATCCGGGAGTTCATATCCGTCCACCAGAATGCGCCCGCCGGTGACATCATAAAACCGGCTGATCAGGTTGACAATCGTCGTTTTTCCGGCTCCCGTAGGACCTACCAGGGCGATGGTCTCACCAGGGGCGATATGGAAGCTGACATCGTGAAGAACCTCCCGATCGGGCTCGTCGCCATAGGCAAAGCACACATTTTCAAAAATGACCTCCCCCTTCACTTGGGGCAAAATCCCCACCTGTTCCCGGTCTTTGATTTCCGGTTCCGTATCCATAATATCAAAGACCCGTTCTGCGCCGGAGATATTTGTTACCAGCTTATTATAGAAATTGGCGAGATTACGGATCGGCTGCCAGAACATCCCTAAGTAAGAAGAGAAGGCAATAAAGGTGCCTACTTCCACGTTCCCGATTCCCATCAGACGGATTCCGATAAAATAAAGGAAAAATCCGCCCAAAGCCCAGGACAGGTCCGCCAGCGGGCCAAAACCGTCAGCAATCCGGACAGCATGCATAAAGGCATCTTTATATTCGGTCAGGAGTCCGTCCATGGCGTCTTCGGTTTCGTTTTCCGCGCCAAAGCTTTGGATAATGCGGATGCCGGAAAGGTCTTCATGGATAAAGGCTGTCAGGTTGGAATTCTTTTTACGGAAAACCTGCCACCTTTTGTGTCCCCAGGTTTGAACGAAGTACATTCCGGTGATGAGAAGCGGCAGTGTAAGTATAGCCGACATAGCCAGCTTCCAGTTCTTAAGAAACATAATGATCAGCACCCCGGTAATGGTCAGAAAGTCCGGCAGGAGCGTGGTTACGCTGTCGGCCATCACATCCTTCAGGGAATTGATATCGGAGATAATTCTGGCCAATATCTTGCCGGTGGGCCGGCTGTCGAAAAAATCAAATCCCAAGGTCTGGATATGAACATATAATTCTTCCCGGATGGTCAGAATCGACCGGTTGGCGATATCCGCCATCAGATGCATCCGCAGCTTTACGCCGGCGATATAGACCAGATTGAGGAACACCGCCAGAACCGCAAGGCGGGTCAGACCCGGCAGATCATGCCCGGCAATGTAAACATCAATGGCCCGTTCGATCATCAGGGGATTGATCAGCGAAATACCGATGCATACGGCCATAATGCCAAGCACTGCTCCGATGGTCTTTTTATAACTCAACAGATAGCGGTATAGTCTTAACAGCGTTTGGGTTTTCATGACTTCCTGCTGCTGTTCATCATCTTTGTAAGTATTAACTGCCACTTATATTGCCTCCTTTTCCGGTTCTTCGTACTGCACCACATAGGTGTCATAATAATATCCCTTTTGCGTCATCAGATCATCATGCGTTCCCCGTTCCACGATCTCACCATCCTGAAGGATCAGAATCTCATCCGCATGGCGAACCGCTGAAATCCGGTGGGCGATGATGATCTTGGAGGTATGCTTCATCAGCTCCAGTTCCTGCTGAATGGCATACTCTGTCTCCATGTCCAGGGCAGAGGTGGAGTCATCCAGAATCAGGATGGGAGTCTCCTTGGCGATGGCTCTGGCGATGCTGATCCGCTGTTTTTGACCGCCGGAGAGTCCCACGCCCCGTTCGCCAATGACGGTCTCATATCCGTCGGTCAGGCGACTGATAAAGTCGTGGGCACAGGCATGGGATGCGGCGGTCTCGATGGTCTGTGCCGGAATCCGGTCCCGTTTTCCGATCCGGATATTTTCGCTGATAGTATCGGAAAACAGAAACAGGTCCTGCATGACCAGCGCGAAGCTTTGCCGCAAAGCTTTCAGCGGGAACTGCCGGATATTCACCTGATCAAGGCAGATCTCGCCTTCCGTCGGGTCATAGAACCGTTCAATCAGGTTGACAATGGAAGTCTTCCCGGCGCCGGTCATGCCCATGATACCAAGGGTTTTACCCGGTTTTAGATGAAAGCTGATATCTTTCAGGATTTCGTTGTTGTCTACGGCGAAGGATACGTGTTTAAACTCCAGTTCCCCTTGAAATGCAGCCGGCAGCAAGGGTGTGTCCGGCTCTTTGATCTCGGAGGTTTCCACCATAATGGTGCGCAGCTTTTTATTGGCGGCGTAAGCGGAGGCAATTTCGTTGCTGAGCCATCCGATAATTTCCATCGGCCATAGAATATTATTACCGTATTCGGCAAAGGCACCAAGCTTTCCCAGGGTTAGTTCACCGTTCATCACCATGAAGCCGCCGAATAAGAGGATCATGAAAATCATGATTCTGGTTAGAAATGTGATATTTGGTTGATAGCGGGCCAGGCATTTGGCCTGATTCATATTCAAGGTATAATATTCCTGGTTCTGGGCCTGGAATTTTTTGATTTCGAATTCTTCCCGGGCAAATGCCTTTACGGTGCGGACACCGGCCAGATTCTCCTGGGCGATGGTATTCATCCGGGCATTGGCTTCGCTGATCTGGTCATAAATAATTCCCAGCTTTGACTCCATGCGAAGCGCCAGAAAAGCCACCGCCGGCATGAGCATCAGCGGGATGACGGTCAGTTTCGGACTGATCCGGAACATACAGAAAAGTACCGCGGCCACATGAATGATGGATTCAATAATCAGCATACCCACAAAACCGGAAACGCTGAAGAATTTATCGACATCATCTTTCAGTCGGGCCAGCAGCTCCCCGGTGTTGCTGTTGTCGAAGAAGCGTAAGGGAAGTTTCTGAATGTGCTGAAATACAGTTTTGCGAATATCACAGGTGACCTGCACACTGACCAGATCAAATATATATTCTTTCAGGTAGCCGAAGACAGCTCTGCCGGCACCAATGCTAAGCAGCGTCAGTAAAAACCGGTTCAGAAGCTGCAGTTGACCGCCGATGATGACTCCATCGATGATACGTCCGGTGACCATCGGACTGATCATATCCAGAACGATGGAGATCAGCAAAGCGGTGATGGCAATGAAATACATGGGAACATGCTGTTTCATAAATTTTAGTAAGTTCAAGTGGTTTCCCCTTTCCATAGAAAAACGTACCTTTTTTTTGGCCTGTTGTCAACTATTTTTTGTTTTAATGTTCAGCTAAAGATTTGTAACAATAGGATGATGTTTGCGATTTCTTTTAGTTGTATAATAGAATCGCGACAAAATCGATAAAACTAATAATAACGAGGAGGTAAAAAATGTATAAGCATTATTCAATCACCCCAAAAGAATGTATCAATGTATTCAATAATGGAACTATCATTGGTTTTAACTGGAAAATTGCATGTCCATATTTTCAAAATATCTTTCTTCATGAAATTAGAACGTTACATGCAAGGGTAGATAATTTTGAATTCACTGAGGACGATATCACATTATCAATCGGCAACAATATATTCACATTATATAATATTGATAATAACAATGCTTTTTTATGGAAGGTAGGTGAAAAAGCGACTTTGTTTATACCGTACAAAGACAATATTAAATATGGTTTACACGCAATTGAAATTGGAATTGGTATCCAACATAAAATATTAATAAATTTGTATTAGTTTGCGGGGAGGGGACATATATGGTCTTTGTAACAAGCCTTTTAAAGCATGAGGCACAAGGGGGTAAAGTTGCAATGCTCATTAATGATTTACATAATCTCGGATATCATGTTAAATCTGATAAAACAGACGTAGCATATTACGTGCCTAACAATTTATCAGAGATTATGTATGATAATCTTAACCGGGCGGAAAAGGTGATCATTGTTTTACCCGAATTAGACCAAGATAAATTGGATTCATTGATCTATGGACTTGGCAATGAATATCGCGATATCATATCCGGTATCTATGAAAAACGGAATAAATATATTTTATTAGTTTTTACAACTAAATATTTCGGAAGAGAAATCATCAATGTCAATCTTAATAAACCGTCACCTGACCGGTATCAAAAACTCCTTAAGTGCTTAATTCACTAATTTCAACAATATTGCGATACGAACTGCATCAATCGTGTTTTCTGCCCCCAGTTTGTCAAAGACAATTTGAAGCATATGTTTCACTGTATTAACTGATAAATTTAGATCGCTTGCTATTTCTTCTCTTGACATCCCATGACTTAGATCAGTTAATAACTCCAATTCCTTCCTGGTTAAATTCGGATGCGTATCATTTGCCGGGTTTTCGATCCGATAATCGGTCATGATTTTAGCAACCCTTTTGGCGTAGGTAGAAGATTTTATAGAAATCATTTCTAACCACTCATCAGGAATCGTGCAATCCTCGTCTTTCATAGCTGCCTTTGTAAGTGTACGCATTTTATTCCCAATTTCAATAAGGGGCATATACAAAGAATCCGGAACTGCCAGATCATAAATTTCCTGCAGGACAGCAATGGCCTTTCTGGTTTCTTTCGTTTGATATAAAGCAACAGCCTTTAACACTTTGTATTCCAGAGTTCCCAGTAAATAAAGATTCGGACCTAATTCCCCATCTTTATCCAGATGAGATAACAGATCATCATATTTTTGTTCTGACATATAATATTTTGCCTGGGCTAAACGGCCTAATATGTAGTTGATCGGAATCGTTTCCTGACTCAAATGTGCGATGTCTCGCTTGATCCAGGCAGCTACCTTATCCGGCTGCCTGATTTGAATATAAAACCAGCTCTCTGTCAGGTCAAGTAATTTATAACTTCCAGGTGAATTATATTTCTTGCATACAAATCTTAGCTGCTCCAATAAAAACCTGATTTCCCCGTAATCACCAAGTGCAATATTTGCTCTGACCAGGAAAAAGATTGCCATGCATATGGTGGTAGACTGATCTTGCCTGATCGCTTCCGTTATTGACAGTGAGGCATATTTTTTGACATCCTTTAAAGCCATTTGAAAATAGGACTTTTCGACCAAACATAGATATTTCGTACCAAAACCACTGCCATTTGTAACCTTTATGGCGTAGGGCATACCATAGCATATCGCATCAATAAATTTGTCAAGATCCCCGGCAAAAGAATTGCCGACGGAACAGCTATAAGAACCTGAATTAAATGTAAAATTATCTTT
>Ga0153999_1000950_pt1 | contig 11996 bp, 8 predicted proteins | sample TSNC083MetaG_FD_104675 | JGI IMG/M metagenome (GOLD analysis project Ga0153999, IMG submission 104675) | Attine ant fungus gardens microbial communities from North Carolina, USA - TSNC083 MetaG | ecosystem: Host-associated > Fungi > Mycelium > Unclassified | place: USA: North Carolina, Lumber... | reverse complement strand
TTAAAAAGGCCAGAATTTCCACCGGGGTAAACAATGGCGGGGTATTCGGATCCAGCAATTCACCATTGTGGCAGAAGGGGCAACGGAAATTACAGCCACCTAAAAAGATGGTTGCAGCTACATGGCCCGGGTAGTCAAGCAGGGTAGTTTTCTGTAATCCACAAATGCTGATTTTTTTCATAAATGCAATTCCTCGTTTTCTTTTCTATAGAATTCGTATATACTATATCATAACACGGACAGAAGATTTGTGGAAGAAAGAACAAAATGAGGATGGAAATTTTTATGGCGGCAATTGCATCAGAGGAAAAGGATCGACAAAGGTATATGAAAGAGGCAATTCGGCAGGCAGGAAAAGCGGCAGCATTAGGCGAAGTACCGATCGGCTGTGTGATTGTCTGCGAGGGAAAGATTATCGGCCGCGGCTACAATCGCCGGATAGTAGATAAAAGTGTCCTGGCCCATGCCGAAATGATAGCGATTCGAAAGGCCTGTAAAAAAATGGGCGACTGGCGGCTGGAAGGATGTACCATGTATGTCACCCTGGAACCTTGCCCCATGTGTGCCGGTGCGATTGTACAAGCCCGGATTCCCCAAGTGGTAATCGGCTGTATGAATGCCAAGGCCGGATGTGCCGGATCAGTGCTGGATCTGCTGCATGAAAAGGGATTTAATCATCAGGCAGAGACAATTGTCGGAGTGCGGGGAGAGGAATGTTCCCGGATGCTGTCGGATTTTTTTAAAGCCCTGCGAAAAAAGAAGAATAAAAATGTTGGCGAAAAGGGCGACAAAATGGCGGCAGAGGACGATTTGGCCTTGACAAACCAAGTCCCCTAAGGTATACTTAACAAGCATTTTCCAATGCATTTAAGATTGTCAAAAAGCTTCCGTGCAGCCGGGGAGATGGCGGTGCCCTGTACCTGCAATCCGCCACAGCAGGGGTGATATCCCGCCTCGGATACGGTCTTGCAGGGCCGGCTTTGGTAAGCGGCGTTGACGTCTGGGTCTTACGCAACAGAAATCTACGAACCGTGTCAGGGCAGGAATGCAGCAGCACTAAGTGGAACCTTCTGTGTGCCGTGAGGGTGCCTGGGCCGAGCTGGCTGCCAGGGTAACGCCTGTGAGCCGTATACAAAGCGGGGTGCACGGATTTAAAATAAGAAATTATAATCAGGCTGGGGAGCGAGTGTGCCCCGGCCTTTTTGTGCGATAAACACCAGCCGCCCAAAACCAAAAGACTGAAAAAGCTACCCGGATAAATCAGAAGGTATCTCGATGATTGTTTTTGTGTATTTCAGGGGTTCACTGATGATCCGGATGCCATAATTATCGCCAAATGAATATTTGAAAATCTGATCCACCTGATTGATCCCAACTTGTTTAAAGAAGCTGTAATTGCTGTTCTCTTCTCCTGCAAGCACCTTTATTATCTTTTCCTGATCCATACCAATTCCATCATCTTCAATAATAATCAGCGCTTTACCATCCGTATCGGCTTCCTTAAACAACCGGATTATAATCGTCCCCTTCCCGCCCTTTGGCTCAATTCCATGAAAAATAGAATTTTCCACAATTGGCTGCAGTGAGAATCGTGGAATGGACAAATCTAATAATGATTCATCCTGTATTTCATATTGCAGCTTGAGTCCTCCGCGATATCGGATGCGCTGGATGAAAAAATAATCATCCAGTATGGAGAATTCCTCGCGTATCGGAATGAGCTGCTTCTTGCTTTTTGAAACATATTTCATCAGATGAGACAAGGCGGTAATCATGTCAGCAACACCCTGGGCACCCTGTAAAGATGCCATTAATTTGATGGAATTTAGGGTGTTGTACAAAAAATGCGGATTGATTTGAGACTGCAGCAGTTTGTATTCTAATTCCTGATGCTGTCTTTCGTTCGCTATCTCTTTTTTCATATAGGCCTGAATGCTGGATGCCATATTATTCAGACCGGTTCCGATTTTTCCCAGTTCGCTTTGGAATTCGATACTTTTATCATTTGAAAAGTCACCTTGGCTGATGGCGGTGATTTTTTGACACAGTTTATTTATGGGGACTGTGACAATTGAGTTCAGTAAAAATATGAGAAGTACAGAAAACAGCATAATCACCATAAAAATGCTGATGAGAGCAAGGGTATATATCTCTGCATTTCCTGAAAAAATAGATGGTTTGTTCAAATACTGTGCGATAGACAGGCCTGGAATATTGGTCTGATGCAACAGCAGGTAAGAAGACTTTCCTGAATTTTTCACATTGTATAAAAGCGTATTGCTGTCATTATAAGTGTGGTTTATCTGTTCTGAAATAACCGGAGGCGCTGTCTTTTGAAATTCGCTTCCTTCGTACTGGTACCACTGGGAATCTAAAACAACATAGGATATGGGGGAATCGGAGGGGTAGTCATTTAAAGCATATTTTAGAATATCAGTGGATACCTCCATGTACAAAAAACCAATCTGGTCCTTGGCGGTCAGATAAACCGGGCGCAGCACAGGGATAAACTGGCGTCCGCTTTCGGGCTTGAATATATCATATTCAATACTGTTTACAAAAGTACGGTTGTTGGTAATGGCAGGGAAGAACCACTGTTTCGTTATCATTTCTGCAGGATTATAGTTACTGCTCATATATGTGGACATGACATGTGTATAATATCTGCAGTCATTGGTAGATACGATCAAACGCTGGGCATAGGGAGACACCTCGGAAAAGAAATTCTTATTTAAAGTCTCATAATATTTTACCGAAGTAATATTGAAAGATACCCGGTCAATGGAGTGGGTACTATATTGTAAGGCGGTTTTTAAATATTTTTCAACATCGCTGTTTGTACTGTTCCGCTGTGCGAAGGAGAGTATTTTGTTAAGTTCATGCTCTAATGTACGGCTGGTCAAGGTGAAATTATATTCCGATGATTTAAAAATACTCTTCTCATAAGAATTTTGAAAGATCAGAGAGCAGATAAGCGTCACAATAATGGAGATCGTGCAGGAAACAGTTATGGTAATAAATATGATTTGCTGTTTTAAAGAAATGTGCAATTTATATATCATTATTGTTCCTCCATTCGTTATAATAATAGTATTATACATTTAAAAACTGACAAAAACAATTGATGATAGAAAAATGCACAAAGATAATAGAAAATTGCCAATTATTATAAATAAAATAAATAATAAGTATTTTTTTATGGTAAAAACCAAACGGATTCCATTTATAAGAAATGCGTAAATATCTATAATGAAATAGTAATGATAAACGGAAAGAAAGGAAGGGGTACGTTATGAAAAAAAGATTAGGGAGTGTAATGCTGGCATGTTCGCTGGCGGCTGTCACTATGGCCGGGTGTTCCGGCAGCAATAGCAGTGGGGGAGGTACAACTTCAGCGCCAACGGCTGCTGATGCAGGAGCAACGACTGATGCCACAGCAGCAGGTGATGTGAAAACCTTAAAATGGGCGATATGGGATATCAATTCGGTTTTCTACTACCAGCCATTGGTGGATGAGTTTGAAAGGAGAAATCCGGATATAAAAATCGAAATGGTAGATTTAGGATCAGCGGGTACCAGTGATTATGTAACAAATCTGGCGATCGAATTGTCAGGAGGCGGAACCGATTTTGATCTTGCGACCATGCAATCGGTACCGCAATATACCACCCTGGTATCGAAAGGAGTACTTGCAAAATTAGATGACTTCGTTGCGAGAGACAGTTGGGAGCTTGCTCAATACAGTGGCCTTACGGAACAGCTGACTATAGATGGAGCATTATATGAACTCCCATTCCGCTCGGATTTCTGGATGCTTTACTACAATCCGGATGTGTTTGAAAAGCAGGGGGTTGCAATGCCTACCAACGATATGACCTGGGCAGAGTATGACTTGCTGGCGCGGGAAGTGGCAGATCCGACTCCCGGCAATGAAATTTATGGTACTCATTATCACACCTGGAGATCCTGTGTGCAATGTCCGGCAACGTTGGATGGACAGCATACGGTATTGGATGGCAATTATGATTTTTATCAACCGTTTTATGATATGGTAGTTTCGCAGATGGAAGACGGAATCAGCAGAAATTATGCCGAGCTGAAAACCTCCAGCCTGCATCATTCCGATGCTTTTGCACAGGGAAATACAGCAATGTATTATATGGGTTCCTGGCAGATACAGGGCTTTATCAATAAGATCAAAACCGGAGAATATACGGAGATTCCAAACTGGAGACTGGCCAAGCTGCCTCACGCACCGGGAGTTGCGGCTGGCGATACCATTGGCACAGTTACAGGGATTTCCATCGTGGAAAATTCCTCAAAGAAAGATGAGGCGTGGGAGTTTGTCAAATTTATGGCGGGTCCTGAGGGGGCCGGGATTATTGCCGGGACAGGCTCATTCCCAGCAGTGATGACGGATGAGGTTATTGCAGAAATCGCAAGTATGGATGGATTCCCACAGGATGCGCAGTCAAAGGAGGCCATGAAAAAAGGAAAGCTCTATCTAGAGATGCCAATCAGCCCATATACTACGGATATTGAAACGATCTTAAATGAGCAGCATGATGCTATTATGACCGGAGCAGAAACGGTTGAAAGCGGAATCAAGGCGATGAATGAACAGGTTTCTGCAATTTTGGAATAGGGGCAGCTTATGAAAAACAAAGCGCTTTCAAAAAGAATGAGAAATAACCTGCTTTCTTATTCCTTTATTCTGCCAAACTTTTTAGGTTTTCTTATTTTCACACTGGGGCCGATTCTGTTTGCTTTTATTTTAGCGTTTATGGAATGGGATGGCAACCATGCTATGAAATTTGTCGGATTTGAAAATTTTATCGCATTGGTTTCCAACCAGCGTTTTCTGGCGGCTTTAAGAAATACGGTAGTATATTCCCTGGCTACCGTTCCATGCACTCTGGTGGTGGCTTTGGGACTGGCAATCTTATTAAACCAAAATATCAGGGGGAGAGCATTTTTCAGAACCGTATCATTTTTTCCATATGTTGCATCCCTTGTTGCGGTAGCCGCTGTGTGGAATATGCTGTTCAGTCCTTCCAAAAGCGGCCCCGTCAATATGATTCTTTATTCTCTCGGATGGGAAGCAAAATCGCTTCCCGCCTGGGCGGCAAGCCGGGACTGGGTGATGTTTACTTTGGTGCTGTTTTCCGTGTGGAAGAATATGGGATATTATATGGTCATTTATCTGGCCGGCTTGCAGGGCATCAATTCGGAGCTTTATGAGGCGGCATCTCTGGACGGAGCTGGCCGGATGCAAAAATTCCGGTATATTACGTGGCCGCAGCTAAAGCCTACGACCTTCTTTGTTACCGTCATATTAACAATCAACTGTTTTAAGGTATTTGATGTTGTATATATGCTTGCGGGGGGTTCGAATGGAATATTAAATACATCTGCGATTGTTCTGGTGTCTCATATTTATGAGGAGTCTTTTGGAAAATGGCGGTTGGGATATGGAAGTGCGGTAGCTATGGTGCTGTTTTTGATTGTCCTGGTGGTGACATTAATTCAGTTTAAAGGTGAAAAAAATTATGCAAACAGTTGATGGTAATAAATATCGCAATATACTGTATCGGGTTTTTCTATATATATGTTTGCTGCTGCTGACTGTGGTTATGCTGGTTCCTTTTGCCTGGATGCTGTCTTCTTCCCTAAAATTGAATAAAGACATTTTTGTGTTTCCAATCCGGTGGATACCAGAGCCGATCCGGTGGCAAAACTATATCGATATTTGGAAGCGGATCCCGCTATTGAATTTTTTGGTAAATACGGTTAAAATAACTGTAATTGTAACCGCATTTCAGCTGCTTACCAGCAGCTTCGCGGCATATGCCTTTGCGAAACGGGAGTTTGACTTCAAAAACCAGTTGTTTTTAGCCTATATCGCTACGATAGCTGTGCCATGGCAGGTTTATATGGTTCCTCAATATATATTTTTCAGGCAGTTAGGACTTAACGACACACATCTGGCATTGATTATTTTGCAGGCGTTTTCTGCTTTTGGAGTTTTTATGATGCGGCAGTTTTACGCCAGCATTCCGGATTCGCTATGTGAGGCGGCCAGAGTGGACGGCATGAATGAATATAAGATTTGGGCGAAAATTATGCTGCCATTATCAAAGCCGGCGCTCTCTACACTGACAATATTTACGTTTGTTTCAACCTGGAATGACTTTTTGGGACCGATGATTTATTTGCGAACCGATACAAAAAAAACAGTACAGCTGGGACTTAGAATGTTTATCAGTCAGTATGCGGCTGAATATGGACTGATCATGGCGGCTTCTGTCGTTGCGCTAATACCGGTGTTAATTATCTTCCTGTCCCTGCAGAAGTACTTTGTGGCAGGGATCGCCATGAGTGGTGTGAAAGGGTGAAATACGTATGACAAGGGGGGATAATATGTATAGAGTGCTTGTTGTAGACGATGAGCCGCTGGTGGGTTTGGGAATCACTACTTTGCTCAACCACATGGAAGGTATCACCGTTTGCGATATGGCGGCTAATGGAAAAGAAGCATTGGAAAAAATAAAGACTTATTCTCCTCATATTGTCATAACCGATATAAAAATGCCAATTATGGATGGACTGCAATTGATCAGTGAGTGCCAAAAAAGATATGGTCACAACCTGGCTTTTATTGTGCTTACCTCCTACGAAGAATTCAGTTTAATCAGGGAAGCGATCTCCTATCAGGTGGTGGATTATCTCGTCAAGATTGGCTTGACGGAGGAAGAGCTGTCTGGTTCCGTCAATAAAGCAATAGATCGCTTAAAGGCATATAATTCCTTCCAGTATGCGGATAACAATGTCTATTTGAAGGAGCGTTTTTATCTTAACTTATTGAACCAGCAGGTGCCTGAAGCGATGATTGACAAACAGGCGGAGGAATTGAATATTAATTTGAATTATCCCTATTTTTCGGTTGCTTATGGAACTATGTATAAGGAAAATCAGGCGGAAAGTCCGCTGGATAAAAAGCAGCTGGATAATTTATACTTTTCCTCTTTTCATATGATGGAAAACATATTAAAGCAATATGTGGAAGTTAAGATGATTTCCCTGGGCAGTGCTTGTTTTGTCATTATTTTCCTGATTGATGGCAGCGATTTGCCTGCATCAAACCGCAATATTCAGGACGGGATATCCGATGCAGTGGAATTGCTGAGCAGTTATTTCAGTATCCGAACCCGCCTTGCGGTTGGTTCGATTGTGAAATCGGCCTTACAGTTAAAAATTTCTTATCAAGAGGCACAACGTATTTTTGATGAAAGCGGAACAACCCAAATCTTATATTACAGAGATTATTTAGAACAGATAAAGAATGATGATAAAAAGCAGTTTTACGATTCTGTTTTAGCGTATATTGATAACCATATAACAGAACAGATCTCGTTAAAAAGTGTGGCAGAAACATTTTACATTTCTCCCAATTATCTTTCAGCCAGTTTTAAAAGCTATTTTGGAGTGACGTTTGTAGAATATGTAAGCCGCAAAAAGATAGAAAAGGCCAAGGAGATTCTATTGTCCAGCAATTTAAAGATTTATGAGGTGGCTGCCGGTCTGGGATTTGAAAATACGTATTATTTTTCCAAAGTATTTCGTAAAGTAGAAGGAATGAGTCCGAGAGAATTTATTTCCTCCAAGCTTTTATAGGGGGAATGAAGAGTAATGATATTGAATGAGATATTAAACCCAGGAATTGAAAATGTTGTTGAGCGCAATACCTCTCGGCATGAGCAGCAGCTGAAAATCGCCGGGTATGTAAAGGAAAGCCAGCCCGCGCTTGCTCAACGTGTAGTTGAGGACGCAAATCTGGCAATGAATGGAATGCTCACGCTTCCAGGAACTGGAGGAGAGCCTTATTTTGTTGGGAATCCTCCCTTATGGCACGATAATCCGGTGAATGACAATGAGTATGTTTGGGTATTAAACCGGATGGAACATTGGGTGACATTGCTTCAGGCGTATCTTCTGGAGGATAACGGAGCATATGCGGAAAAAGTAGTTTCCGAGCTGTATGATTGGGTTGAAAAATGCCCGCGTCCTGAAATACCTGCCGGTTTGGATGAAATGTACGAGGAGTTTGACAGCCCAACGCCTTGGCGTTCGCTGGAGATCGGTATGCGCATGTTCAAAACGTGGCCTTCCATCCTCACTTATTTGGCAGGAACTCCATACTTTTCAGAAGAACTTTTAGAAATATACGCCATATCTGTGTATGAGCATTCAGAGGTTCTCCGCACTGTCAGCCCTGAATTTTATCCGGACGCAGACCATAATCATTATTTGATGGAAATGTTAGGGCTTTATGTCGCGATGGTAGCATTTCCGGAGTTCAAGGTCAGTGATAAATGGAAACAATTTGGAAAACATGAACTAGAGAGGTGCGCTTCGGCCCAGATCACCGAAGGCGGTGGTCAGATAGAGGGCTGTCCCCACTACCATAACGAAACAATGTACTATTTCTACCTGGCGGAAATGACCGCGCAAAATGATGGAACAAATTTCTCGGAGGACTACAGGGCGCTTTTGACAAAAGCCATAGATTATACAATTTATACCCTGCGTCCAACCGGCGTCAACGTTCCCTGGGGCGACTCGGATGCCAGTACTTTCGCTGTACGTACAGGCGTTTACGGATACTATTCGCTTAATGATCGGCGTTGTCTAAATGTGCTGAAAATACTGTTGGGAGAAGAACAGACCATACAGGTGGCGTTGACGTACATATGGGATACAAGGGATATAGATACATTTATATCTGCCCTTCAGGCACCCGCTCCGGATAGTATTGATATGGAATTGAGCACTTATCAGAAAGAATTGAAGCAGGTGGCTTTCAGGACGGATTGGACAACAAAAGCCATAAGCATATTCTTCGCTTGCCGTACCCCGGTATACAACACTCACCAACATATCGATCCGATGGGATTTGATCTTACCGCGCTAGGCAAAGCGTTATTTGTCGATCCCGGCCGATATACATACAGTGAGGACCCGTTGAGGCAGGTTTTCAAATCTGCCACTTCGCACAGTACTATAACAGTAAACGACACGGAACCTTTTGAGTATATATCGTCTTGGGAATTCGGGCCCCAAAAGGAGGGAAACATTGCCTGCTTTATTTCGGATGAACACTCCTTTATAGCGGAAGCAGAGCAGCTGAATTTTGAGCCACATGTTCATAATCGGCTTATTGCGCTAATGAGTTCCCTGGTCTTCATAGTGGCGGATAAGGTGAGCAGCCTTCAAAGCGAATCTACAGTACAGATATATTATCACAGGGACACTTTGGATTTAGAGATCGCGGATGAACGGTTGAAGGACAATAGCCCTGATGTCAGGGCATCCATTGGCTGTTCGGCAAATTTAGAGGTATCCTTGCTTCCCGGTTATGTCTCGGAATTAATGGATATAAAGCATGATTCCCAAATCATAAAGTTAAGTGATAAAGGTTCTGATGAAGGAGATCGCTACTATGCTACAATAATAGTACCTTATTATGCTAACGCCTTGGAGCCGCAAATAGACAGTGTAAGTATTTCAAAAGATGGAGTGGACGCGATCATTCATTTCGAGTTGAATAATCAAACATATGAATATCGGTGGATTATCGGACAAGGACTGCAATGATGGAAGTATCGTATCAAATCCGGGAACGAAGAATATCAATACGACAATATGAAGGGAAAAATTGACTTATGTATCAAGAACTTGTGAAAACATGGTGCGACGGGCTGTTACAGCATCAAATTACAAATTCCCCACATCTGGAGTATAATGGTGGAATCATGTGTCCATCCTGTACAGGAATTCATGGGAGGTGCGCCGATGCAATCTATCCGCTTACATATTTAGCGGATAAAACCGGTGATATGCAATACCTGGAAAGCGCAAAGCTGCTTTTTCAATGGAGTGAAAGAAATGCAATTGTAGCAGATGGAGCATATATTAACGATTCAAATAACGATTGGAAGGGCATCACTGTTTTCGCTGCAATTAGTTTAGGCGAGACCCTTTATTATCACGATCATATCTTGGACGATGATACGAAATTGATGTGGACAGAGCGGTTCAAGATAGCATCCGAGTATATGTATGACCTTATCGACCAACTAATTGATAACACGAACATCAATTATACGATTGCCACCGCGGCCGCATTAGCAATTGCGGACAGGTACCTGGGGGTTCCAAAATACAAAGCCAAGGCATACGATCTTGCGCATCTGGCTTTAGAATTTATCGACAGTGACGGGCTGATTTTTGGGGAGGGACATCCACCAACGGCGATAACCGCCAAAGGCTGCCGGGCAGTAGACTTAGCGTATAATACCGAGGAATCCTTGGCGAACCTGCTGACATATGCAACAATTGAACAAGATTCCGTCGTATATGATGAAGTCATAAGGTCAATGGAAACACACATGAATTTTATGCTGCCGGATGGCTCCTGGGACAATAGCTGGGGGGCAAGGAACGCAAAGTGGAGCTATTGGGGAAGCAGATCGTCTGATGGATGCCAAAATGCTTATGGTATTCTGGCAAATGAGAACCCGGTGTTTGGAGAAGTGGCCTACCGAAATAGCCGCCTGATGGAAAGCTGTACACAAGATGGTTTGCTTTTGGGAGGACCGATGTATGCTTCCGCAGGAGAACCCGCGTGTTCCCACCATACTTTCGCGCATGTAAAATCCATTGTGACCATGCTTAATCATGGTATTGAGCCGAGTGGAGGACTTTCATTGCCGGTTGAATCGGCCCAGGGTGTGCGCTTCTACCAGAGCATCCATGTACATCAGGTCGCAAAAGGGCCATGGCGCGCATCTGTTTCCGATTATGATTACGACTACGATGTTGAGGAAGGGAATCCGACTGGCGGAGCAATTACCTTGTTGTGGCACAACACAGCTGGTCCGCTTGTAGCGGCTACAATGACCACTTATCAGCTCACTGAGCCTACCAACATGCAGATTCCTTTCCAACAGTCTCCTTTCTGCCAAACCCCTCGTATTGAATATGCGCAAGACGGTGTATACTATCGCAGCATTAACGATAAGACGGCTGCGGTCACTTATAGCGAGGAGGATGAAGCAATAACCGTAACTGCCACGGGTGTACTGCGCGATGGTGCACAGGCTGGTTCCACAGCATATACCAAGCAATATACTTTTACGGATAACAGTGTTGGTCTCACGGTTCGCACCGAAGCCGGGGCCGCCGTCTACCGTCTGCCTGTTATCTCTAAAAATACAGATATAGTAACGGTGTCGGCCGATACCGTTCAGATTACCACCGACAATGCCAACATAACGGTTTATTGTGCATCGGGAATAAGTGTCGAATCCATCCCTCAACCTCTATCCAATCCATCCTTCGACAATGGGAAAGCAAAAACGTTGAGCCGTACTTTCAATCCTGTTGCTGGATTTGAGGCGGTTCCGATCCTTTTTAGCCTGCAACCGAATGAGGAAACGGAGATATTGATTCAAGTATTGGAAATTCAATAGTTGGGTGGTCAATGGCATCAACCAGTTCGTTTAATGGCGGGCTGGTTTTTATTGGCCTTTTATACTGCAAACCAGCCGCCAAAAACCAAAGTGTTGCCGTTATGCAGAATTTCCCCTTGCCCCGAATTTCATGTTGTATTATAATATCAGAATGGGTGTAGTATATTCTGTCCGGAGAAATCCGGAATTTTGACAAAGAAAGGGTGTGTATTCGATGAGAGTTGGAATGTTAACCAGCGGCGGCGACTGCCAGAGTCTGAATGCGACGATGCGCGGCGTAGCCAAGTCCTTGTACAATATATTCGATGACATTGAAATCATCGGTTTCGAAGATGGATATAAGGGTCTGATGTATGCGGATTATCGCGTGATGAAGCCTTCGGATTTTTCAGGCATTCTGACCATGGGCGGCACGATCCTGGGCACGTCAAGGCAACCGTTTAAACTGATGCGGGTTCCGGACGA
>Ga0153999_1000949_pt1 | contig 12011 bp, 14 predicted proteins | sample TSNC083MetaG_FD_104675 | JGI IMG/M metagenome (GOLD analysis project Ga0153999, IMG submission 104675) | Attine ant fungus gardens microbial communities from North Carolina, USA - TSNC083 MetaG | ecosystem: Host-associated > Fungi > Mycelium > Unclassified | place: USA: North Carolina, Lumber... | reverse complement strand
TTATCTTCACTCTTGTAGGCTGGCATAGATGAGCAGCCGACGAAGCCAGGGTTCTCAACAAATGAGAGAGGACTTGAATCAACTTCTCCTGATGCAAGTGCCACATCAGAACAGCGTCACTCCAAAATCAAGTGGTCAACCAGTTTTGAGAGATGTCTCAACTTGACTTCGGCATGAGATCTTTCTATGTCTCAAGATCCTGACAAATGCATGAACGCCTTTCAACATCAAAAAGCCTCTCTGAATATGTTATTGACCAGGGTCGTCCAAGCTGATGCACTCCTCAATATTTCCAGATGGTTCTCGGTAAAAGGGATCCCCACCACGCCTAAAGAAGAAGAGAAGCCCCAGAGGGACTACTACAAGAAATTGCAAGCTTCTGGAGAGATGCCTGAGTTTGGTGGTACCTGTGCACACACGCATGCCAGCGTTTCGCTAACGAGTGTTCTTTTGTCAGGGCATCCCCAGACATCCGGATATATTCATGTCGGAGGTTTTAGTCGACGTAGACATTTGATGGAACGTTCATCGGCTGAATCCGATTATCGAATACTTTGTTGTCGAGCTGGACAATCATATGTGAGAGAAAACCTGACAAACTAGTTGTACTTCCGTTGATGACACGCCCCTTTGGCATTGTGAATGACATTGAAGAATCGTTCTTTTGAAAGAAAGGGAGCATACAATATGGTAGTTTGAGCCCGATGAAATGGCCTCTTTCTCATGTTTGCCGGACTATAGCATTGCTTCTCAGGAATGGAAGAGAACCAGGTAACGATTAAAATACTACCACAGCCAAAACTTCATTTTATGCTTAATTCCGGCCTCTACGGAGCGGAAAGACACATTCTGGAGTCGAAGAAGGTCTGGTCCCTCCCAGGAACGTACCGAAAAATAATTTTGATATTGGTGCAAGCAATCCTGGCAACAACAGTTGCCAAACGAAATATCTACATAAACTCAAAGTGAACAAAGACAGAAATAAGGGCTCTTATCAAGCCAGGCCAATCTGGTAGCGTTTCCTCTTAGCAAAGTGGCGTCTCCTGGACACCGACTTCGCGGGACTCGATACTGAATACACATTCGCACGCCATGATCCACCACACTTCTCAGAGGAGTCGCCTGCGTATCACCATCATATCAGCAGCGACACTAGCTTAGCCAGAAGAAGGTTGAACCCACCACCGCATGGCATATTGCACTCACTCTCGTCCACACTAGCACCATGTGATGTTTTCTCGATGGACTTGCCGCAGTAGCACTCTACTCCGTATTCTGTAGCAGCATAATTATAGCCTAGGCCGGCACACCGAGCCGTACAGACTGCTGCTGTCATTCCGCTGCGGCTAAAAGCAGTGCCTTGGAGGAGTCGACTCCGAGAGTCGGCATAGCACCCAAGACTCTTCCAATCCTGTGAAAGACAAACTATCATCAGATCCAAGTTTAAAGAGGAGATAGACTGTGCAATTACTTACGCCACCAGCGTTTGTTGTAGCAAGAGTCAAGGCCTTGCTCGATGCTCTAAACACGCTCAGCGCCCATGACCCTCCGCAAATCGAGGAAGAGCTGCCAGCACAGGGTACAGAGCATTTTGATGGCGAAGTGATATTTCCACTGGCCCCATTGTTGGTCAAAGAGTAGCCACAGTAGCCTTTATTATGTCAGACAAAAACTCGATCGACTTTCAATATACATACATTCATGCCTAATATTTTCGTAAGTCAATGAAGGAGCGACAAGGTCGGAGAGGACTTACCCGTATTCAACACCAGCAAATGGATATCCCACGCAAAGGTTCTGACACAACTCGGGCGTCATAGCTTCTCTTGAATACGATGGTCCAGTGAGCGCTCGACGTGACCCCGTCGTACCTTCGTCAACGCAACCATAATAATTCCACGACCCTTCGAGGCTAGTCGGAGTCGAGGAAGGGTTGGAAGTGGTTGTCATAGATGAATCCGACTGTGCCGTCGACGTGGGATACGAACTATTCACAAGTGGGGTATGCACTGGGACTGAGGCCGGGATACCTGCTTCTGTTGTATGGATGAACAGCAGCAGCAATGGAAGTGCCGAGACAACTCACTGAAAGCTCCAACATAAACATTGAAATTATCTGAAAATGTTTTTGTTCAATTCCATGCCAAACTTGGGTCTTCCGACTTACAAAGATCTGGATTTGAGCTGTACGTGAAATCGGCTGGTGTTTGGTTGATCAGTGTTCTTCCATTCCTCACCATTGAGACTGTAATCTTGCCCGGTGCGAGGGGAAGCTTCAACTTGTTGACGCCGCTATCGACAGTGAATTGTTGTTTCGAGCTTCCACAAGCCAACGTCACTTGCCCTGGTTGTGTCGCAAGAACTATCGTCCAGAGATAATCCTACGTAGTACGTAAGCCATGAGACCCATGAAGATGGAAATCAACGTACTTCAGCAAAGTTAAATCCTGTCGGTCGCGCGAGCGGATCCCCATGAGCAGTTGCTTGTGCTGGATGTGGGCGCGCCCAGAAGTAAATGGTATCCTCCTGAGGTAGCAGTGAGCGCCAGGACCGACAGATATATCGGAAGTAACTTACCGTAATAGCAGGATAACTTCCAGTTCTGTAGGCTGAGATATAATACTTGGAAAGTTCGAAGAAGGCAAGGTGAGAATATCCATCAGCCCAGGTAGTTCCAGGTGGCTGTGATCCTTTGATAGAGCTATAGCTGCAGGGATTATGAGTAAATGTGCCAGCAGAGATCATAAGAGAATTACTAATCAGATTCCCCAAAATCGTTCCTGTTAATTTAATTACATAGGAGTGTATATGCATCTAAACAGTACTTACCAAGTGATCATTTCAACCATGTGTATGTCGTTTCTCATTTCCACGATCTCCTCCCAGCGATGCGAAATAAGCCAGTCATCTCCACGCTGATAGAAATTTTTGTAGTCATAGTGTGTGCTGTGATACTGATTGAAGTCACTGGTTGATACGCATCATTGTTACTCACAACATCCACGGGCTAACTGATGTCACATATTTAGTAGATGATCCCAATTGCTGAATGTCTGAGATGACTCAGCACGGTGGTGGTACGAAGTTGATGGAATGCTCACAGTATTGATCGTCTGCAGTCTAGATCACGACTATCAGCATTCATGCCCATACCAATACTTTCGGGTACAAAGCTTACAGTCTTGTCAACGTTGCCTTGAGGCCAAGCACATCCCCAGCTGGGTGTATCTTCAGTCGTGATTCCAAAAGAGCACCGGGAAACTCACCAAAACCACGAATCTAAGCAATTCCAGTTATTGAATTGGCCTTCAATCTCCGCGATGAAGGGCATCAAGTATCCATTCGTCCGTTGCTTTATCTCCTCCCAGCCATCGTTTCCTAGACATTTCCCAAGGTACGATGAGATGAGCGGACGACCGTTAATCTTGAACTGAGCTTGATTCGCAGAAAATTGATTGACAATGGCCACGACAGAATTGACGTCGCAAGGAAAGACGCTGAAGTCAAAAGAAAAAAAAAGTTTGACCTTAGTCCCAGTGGCTGCACTGTAGGCATTGTGTATTTGGCCGGTTTGCCAGGAATCAGTCCCGATGTTAAGTGCGATAGCGTCACTTTGAAATCCATGTATGAGTAAATCTCGGAAAAAAGCCAGCTCACTAACATGTCTCCAGACTCTATCTGTTGAATGTCGCTCGTCCAATCATCAATAGAGTATTCGTAGCTATTCAGATAGATAAGCAAACTGAGATATTGATGATCAGGGTCTTCACAACTCACGTATCTACAATTGATAGCATCAAAGATGACGTAGGCTCATTAGACAGCCATTTCAGAATCAGTTACTCACTGCCAACAATCTGGAGGTGGTCACTAGTGAGAAGGTCAAGATGCACAACACGTAAGGGGCGTACATGATGCATGAAGACGTATCGTTGATCGTCCTGACGAGGGACGATGCTGCTGATAGTGGCGTTCTTTGTAGATTGTTGATCCGCATCTACTTGTGATGATTGTCCAGGAAAGTACCCAGGCAATAAGCCGGCTTCAACACAGAGTAAAATGGCGAAATAACGTGCGAAAACCAAGAGGAAAAACATTGTGAATTGGTAAGGACAGTGGTGCCGGATGGGCCGATGTGTTTTTAAAGGTCTACGACTCAGCAGAAGCTGAGCACGCGGTCCACCGGTCAGAAGTCGATGGAATGCAGGAGGCAAGTGATAGCTCACGCCACGAGAGTCAACCTAAGAACTGTAAGGAATGAAGGATTTATAGGAGTGAGCATGTATTTCTGGGTGCCACTCCAATCGTGCGTACGTCTCTGAAAATCTCAAACGTTCCAACACTGATGGGTGGTGGGATCAAGGGTCAGATTGATTATTCTGGTGAAGTACGCTGGGCCAGCAGCGCAAGTCGTCGATCTCGAGGCGATCAATTGAGGTCCTTTGCGTATGCCAGCGCTTCTGGAGCAAGGAACGAACGAAATGGAAAAAAGAGGTTTTGTGGAGATGCTAACCCGCAAAGTGGTGTTGAGATGGTCTAGAGTGAGTGAGTGTTAGTGTAGAGTTACATCCGCCTTGGAAACCCAATTCTAGGGCCAAATTCGTCATCTCAGCCTTATTGTTACGTCAGGGTTGGCATACCCACAGGTCAGCAACTCACTGGAACTCGGGATTCTTGATTCTGGGCTAATACCTGGTTCTTCTAGAAGCTTACAACCCTTCCGTAGATCATGGACAGCGGATAACAGTTCGCCACAGCTGCAGTGACACCGATATGAATGAATCTACCGGAAAAAGCTCACTTGCAGAATGCTTTTTGAGCATCCTGCATCTGGTGTTTATGACGAGTCAGTTTTGCAACAGTCGTACATTGCCACCGTCCAACCACTTTTACGACTGACGCATTGACGTACCAACTAGTAAGACAGAAGCCGCTCAACGAAAATCATCAGTGGTGATTTCTATTTCTGAGGACGATCCTCAGTGACTATTCGTTCGAGATGGGATACGAAACCTAGCAAACGAGTTCGTCGATTGCAGTCGCAGTGTTGTCTTATGTAAAAACTGCACGTTACCTAAATTGGAAAGCTTTAGCTTTCTCTCCCTTTTGATTTGCTTCTATCTAAAAACTTATCTTCATCCTTTCCTGTCATTGAGATGACTGAGACTGCAGTTGAAAAGTCTACAGAAATTATTTCTGAAAGCTCGCCAACAAGCACCGATGCCAAGAAAAAATTTCGAGCAGTGCGTCAAGGTGCGGTCGAGCCAATTTCAAAGACTCTTCTCTGGTTGATTTGATTCTGCACTGCAGTGGAGTTCTACTTCGCTGACTCCAATTTACCTTATGACAAGTGCGTTGAAAGTTTTATACTAACGAGGCTCAAGCTTAAGCAATTCTCTCAGGTTCATGTGGACACTGCACTCACAAAACCCGGAACATTGGGTTCCCATTAAAACGATTGCCTCTTTCAAGCGCATGCGAGAATTCAAATCTGAAGATTCAGAATGGTTGCTTGACGCCCTCAAGCAAAGTACTCTACTGGAAGTTGATGAATCGCGAACGAACGTCCGCCGGACGACTGAGGTACAAGAGCCTAAAAACCAGATGGAGAGGAGTGTTTACGCCGTATGTGCGGTAATAATGGTTGCGATTTCATGACACTGACTGGTTATACTCAACCAGAAAGGTTTCGGGGAAGAGGAGCCAATGACACAAGAGCGTCTTGAAGAGTTCTTCAACCAGTACGGCAAGACTAACGTTGTTCGTATGAGGAGGGAAGACAATAAAAAGTTCAAGGTTCATTCACTTTTCGCATTAGTAAGACTGAAATTGATTTTCCCTTCAGGGTTCAGTTTTTGCAGAATTTGCCGACTTTTCAAGTGTTGATGCCTTCTTAAAGGCTGATCCAAAACCAACGTGGAATGACCAGGAGCTGTTGATCATGAGCAAGTGAGTCCTAATCGTCATAAATTGTTCGACACCCATTCAATGGAAAATAGGGAGGATTATTGTGAGATGAAGATCAAAGAAAAAGGGCTCACGGGCGCGGCTGCGATCAACAAGCGTGACTCAATAATTCGTACCCGTAGTTTTAATGCTTTTCGAGAAATGGACACAGGCAAAGTTACAGATGAGAAAAAGTCAAATCACTCGACGAAGCAGGTCTACCTCGATTTCATGGGAAAGAAAATTTTGATTAAAAGGGATAATCACGGGAATGGTACTGTCAGTGCAGAAGACGTCTCATTTGTGAAGGGTGCCACACTCAAATTCGAAGGTTGTAAAGATGTTAGGTGGGCACAGATCAAGGTATCTTCATTCTTTAACCCTTCATACCTTTTGCTGAAATCGTCATATGAAGGACCCCCTCAAAGCCAAATTTGACAATCGTGCTCCCTATATCAAGTACTCTCATGGCGATGATTTTGGCCTAGTTGGCTTCCATAGAGCCTTGTCTGAAGATGAAATTACTTTCGTGAAGGAGACGATCAAGGTAATCGAAGATAAACCTATCACTTGGACCGTTCCCAGTGGTCAGTTTCGCCGTCTAAGTTCCATGCATTATCTAATGGGCAATCAAAATCATTAGAGGAAGATGAGAAAGCATTCCAAATAGAGCGCGCGCGAGTAGCGGCAAAAATTGCTTTGACCACCGCGGCAGCCGGAAGTTCAAACACAGGAAGTGGAAAAGGTGGTCGTGGTGGTCGTGGCGGGAGAGGCGGTCGTGGAGGCCGCTCTGGTGGGGATGGTGGTCGACAGAAGGGAAAATCTATCGCATCCACCTCGACAAAGTCGAAGAAAGAGGAAATCGAAAATCAAGCTGGAGAGAAAAGAAAACGAGCTGTGGAACCTGATGGTGGCCATGATGTTGGTGTACGGGGTGTGAATGCACCCCCAACTTTGACCAGTACAGGTATCGAAGAAAGTGCTACGAAAAAGGTGAAAACAGATGATGAAGGCATTGTTCCTGCTCCTGCTCCTGTTGCTGCGTCGTGATAGAAATTGTTCTGATTGGATATCGCATGTCTAGTTTCGCTGGTTGTATGTCCTCTGTTTTGTCTATGGCTCTCTTCCCCTTGCTGTATGTTAGACTGATGAGATCTTTCTCAAGACAAGAATGTACTTCTACCTTAATCGACAAGGACAATGCATCTGCAACTTCTTGGATTATATTAGACTACTTGCAGCGTGGGCTCAGGGTAAAGTCTACCATACAGACTCTTTGAAGCGGTTGGTGACTCCCATCGTATTGTAATTTCACTTTGCAAGCCGTGATAACCATAGACAGACCATGCAACCTCAAAGCTTCGACGGCCCAGGGCTTGTGATTGTCCTTAATCAACGAGGTCTGTTCGTAGCACGAATTCCAGAGTTCTGTTTTAAAACCACCAAAAGACCAAACTTCTTATCTTCTCGTTTCAGATCGGCTCTGTCATAACCAATCACTGAGTTTATTAGATTATCTTCACTCGCCGTTTTCCTCCGCAAGCGCTTCTCGGGACAACCGGTTGGTGTTCTCTCTCCCGGTATGATCCCTCTCAAATGTCCGTGATTGAGAAGATGATAGACCACTCCCAAGTCCTTTTTCACGGATGTGATTCGGGCTCAGACTGAGTGTGCTGTTGGCCTATCGCAGCACAATTACAACCCAGACTGAATTTGAATCACGAATCACGAGTACTTATTTAAATCGCCAGATTCTCTCAACCCCTCGCCTACAAACACATCCCTCGACTCTATCTCATTAATTCTCAAGTCACCTCTACTATGTCCTTTGTCACTGGCATCACAATCAATTGCACCAGTGAACGGAGTAATGGCGGTGGCATATTCCGTCCCGTTCAAGTTGATGCCAAACATCCTATTTACCAACATGGCATCATTGCACCCGTATCAAATCTTGTAGATCTGCCGTTACTGGTCTACAAGCATCCGCTAAAGGCAACTAGAGACATGGCCCTTCAAAACGAAATTGCACAAGTGTTAATGGTTGGTAAGGATGGTAAGACAACTACTGAGTAGGTCATACTCCCTTTTCTGATGTGGGCTGGTGTTGAGCGTTCTGTAGTTTTACGGAGAAACCTGGAAGCGTAAGTTTTGCGATTTCGCTTTGGTAGAGGTCTTCTAAGTTCTTTGGGCGGCTGACATAACAGGTCACCATTGTGAGGAAGGATGGCAAGCCTCTCACAAGGCCAGCCATTGAAGCAATTTGGATGTTCAACGATTACTTCCTTGAGCAACTCCAAGAAGATAAGCGCATTGCTGAACAGCTGCTCAATCGCACTGACTTCGATAATTTTTGCGAGGATTACAAGGAAGATAGAATTCTACAGGGCCATATTACCTTTACATGCTTGGAGCTGCCTTTGTGATCTTGGTTGCATACTCTTTCTGCACTTTCTCTGGTAGGATCATTTGTTGGCTACACATAGATTCTACAGATATACAGCATCGCGTCTGATATTTACTCGCAGTAACTGAACGCTGAGTGTTTCAGAGTTTGGCACGCAGCAATGCGGCGTGCATTTGACCTCGTTTAAGTAAAGGTTTAATAGATTTCTGTAAAATTGGATTCTTGAATTCTAAGTTGGCTCCTTCAAGAGGGTTGACACACCTCATAAGCAATGGGTATCTCGACCTGATTGAGTGGCTCATCTTGAGCGCGTTTCCAAAGTTGCTCATAAACCTTGCCATCATATACCCCGAGAGCGCTGGTAATTAGAACGTTTTTCAGTCAATATGGGGATGAGATTCCAGTAGATGGGTCTAACCTATCTAATTCCCAGTCCGTGAAGCCGAATGCATCTGTCAGGCCAACAGCCTCGGGTAACAACTCAATACTGATATCTTTGATAGCGAGTCTCAAGGTGCGAGTAGCATCCCGACCACTGCTCGTACCGAAGGCACCGGACGAAAGGAGATCTACAATACCCGTTTCTAGAGTTGTCAAAAGGAACTGAATACAGCACATCACTCAGCAAATCGATCCGGAAAAGCGAGAACGAACGCACTAAAAGATATAGCTTCTCAAGGTGTCTGATGTCATCTTGTCTTCCAGCAATTTCATCTGGAAGGCTTTTAATAATATCTCCCACTCGAGCAGCGACAAATGCCTCTGTAACGGCCTTTGCCACGCGCTGGCCAGCAAATACATCAAGTTCGTCAATGTTCTGGGCGTACTCGCGGACGAGTAATGCTGCACGCCACTCCAAAAGATGAATAGCAGTGGTAGGGTCCTGCCAAGTAGTGTCTGGAGGCAGAGAAGGCCCGGTTGCATTGCCAAGGAGAAGACGGAGGTACGTAGTGGAAGGGGAAAGGGCAGAAGCGTCTCTCGATTCAAGTATATTGTTGTGCGATTTGACTGCAGCTCGGACAACTTGCTGATCAAGGACGAAGTTGTCTCCTTCATAGCTATATAAGTGTTGGTACACATTTATAGGGCTGAAAAGGAAATGATGATAGGACGCACGTTGCACTTGGTAAGTGGTCAGCATAAAGACGGCCGAGTCCTGAGAAGGCACTATATCCATGGCCACCCATAGAGCGTCTAGCGACTTCCACGTCCTGGATACTGGTAGTTGTGACGAGAACTTTAAGGCCACTCGTGATAGCATGCATCTCGGCGAGGAGGGAGGCATCGCCTTTTTGTAGATGACTGGACATGACTTCAAATGATTGGATCTAAAGGAATTGAAACATGAGCGACTCTCTAGAAACAGGAACGGCTGAAATAAGACAGACAACAGCCTTTCCGAGGCATATGAATACATAGGCATGCGAAATGATGGGAAGGAGACGACCGTAAACGGCAGAGTAGGAAATTGCTTGACGTTCTAAGCCTTGAGGTCCCTTCTCTCCTTGCCGGCGAACAATGGCATAACGGATGGATATGGTGGCAGCTATGCTGAGATGTTAGAGAAATGTATGTACACATGATGATACCAACCCTTAGCCATAGTCCAACCTGCTAAAGTCACCATATTTGCACGGATGAATAACATCTGGTGGGCGACTTTTGAAAACTACCATCTTACTCAGTTCTTGGCACTTACTCCTCCATAATTCAGCTTTGCATGGGGCGGTTGGACATATTGGCTGTCATCTGTGACCTGAGCAAACTTGGAAAGCATCTGAGTTTTCGGGATGCGAACGTGATTAAAGCGAGCAAAGCCGTTATCTGTTGCGGCATGACCTCCCAAAGATTTGGGACCAATATCTCCAATTGTAATCCCAGGAAGGACCTTGTGATTGTCTCAGTTGACAGTCAGTCAGCTCCCAATTCAAGAGAAGGAGCCTGCAAGAAGCATACCCATTGACCTGAGCTGGATAAAGAATAGATGTGGCCCATAATCTTTGTTGCCAATGATCAATTTTGCCTGTACTACTCCATGCGTAGCGGTCTTTCCAAGTGCACCAATCCACCATTTGCTACTAGTGAGAGTGGGAGAGTGTATTTCGAACTCCTTGGTTTCCGGGATATAAGTGGCCGTCGTCTCAAGCCCAAGGACATTGGTGCCATGTCCCAGTTCTGTTTGAAGATAACAGCCAAAAACTCCACAGTTTGTGACAAGTGGGCCAAAATCTCTGATGAGCTCTGGGGAACCTTGGGACATCAAGACTGGTTGAAATGCTTTGTTAATCTTTCAGTTCATGTTGACTATCATCATGAGAGCATTTCATGCATACCGGTGTTGTGCAAACTGATAGGAAGAGGTTCGCCAAGGCTGTTGATTGCGAGGAGAAGCTCCAGTTGAGTCCATTTATGGATATTTTGCAATTCATAGATACGATTGATGAGGGCTAGCCCACGAGTATAGAGCTCTGTCCTTGATAAGAATTCACTGCAAAAATCTGTACTTAAGGAACACTGTCATTGCAGGAAGACGAAGATGCAGACCGTTGTGACTTCTCGAATACTGGATCATTACTCAATATCTCGACGATATTTCTTCGCTTGTCCCAATGTATACGACCACCTGAAAGCGAGCAGCAGCTGAGTAAGCATGTACAATGCAACAGTTGATCAAACTAATGCACGTACCGTGGAGGAACTCCCGAATTAAGGAGACGTCAACTGAGGCGTGACGCCTTGCATTAGCCATATCAATACCAGTTTGCAAATTGACATCGTGCTTCATTGACATAGCAGGTGCTAGCTCAAAGTAAGATCAACTCGTCCTTCTCAAGGACACAGTCGGCATGACATGGTCCGAAACTATCCTGTGATATTTTTGCCAGTCACGGTGTCATATTTCTGGACTTGTAGCGCAGGCACTGTCAACTGTCATCACATTAGACAATAATTCAGGTGTTATCCGGTGTCTCTAGAGGGAAGATGACAGCTCTTGAACACCCTTTAGGATGTATACTTTGAAGCACCCTGCTCAGGTACCAGAGTAGTGGCTGTCTTTACCACTAGTTCAGTAACTTTCAAAATGTTTAGCGTTTTTGAATTAATAATCTAATACCACTAAGGTATGAACCCTAAAACTCTGAAATTAAAATATGTTATACTGTAATCAATTCCCTAGAGATTAGCTTATGAGTCATGTTACCATACCCACCTGTCGCGCCCACTGCTGCGGACCGCAGTGAGAGCCCCCTTTGGGGTGCTTACCAATGTTATAACACCTAGGCTGGGGCTGAGACCTCAGTACTGGTGGCCTGGGCTAGGAATTGTGGGAGGATTCGTCATTGGGATCGGGATGGCAGGACCCGGCTTCGGGGTACTGGCCAGGAAAGCTTTCGTTACTTCTGGGTAAAAGGTTACAACTGCCTGTTTTATTTCTCTTACCGCCGCCATACTGCTCCTTCCAACACACCGCTACCCTACCTATCTACTATCAAACTTCGCCCACACCTCTCACCTTTGGCCATATGCCTCCTGTAGACACACTTCTGACATTGGGCCCCATTGGGCTCTCCGCGTCTTAGCACTAGTTTGCTTGTTGCGGAATATAAATGCTGATTCAAAAAAAAAAAAAAAAAAAAAAAAAAAAAAAAAAAATCCT
>Ga0153999_1000948_pt1 | contig 12022 bp, 17 predicted proteins | sample TSNC083MetaG_FD_104675 | JGI IMG/M metagenome (GOLD analysis project Ga0153999, IMG submission 104675) | Attine ant fungus gardens microbial communities from North Carolina, USA - TSNC083 MetaG | ecosystem: Host-associated > Fungi > Mycelium > Unclassified | place: USA: North Carolina, Lumber... | reverse complement strand
TGACTTGATATTGGTTAAAGACCGGCTCATACAGTGTGATCGGAACGGATACGCTTCAATTACTGTAAATGGGAAAAAGATTCAGCTACACCGGCTGATAATGAAGGCTCCGGAAGAACTCGACGTTGATCATGGTGATGGAGATCCTCGGAACAACCGAAAATCCAATCTGAAATTGGCGACAAGGAGCCAGAATTGTAGAAACCGGCACAAACGGAAGGAAACCAGTTGTTCGTATCTGGGGATCACGAGAATTGGAACGCATTTTCAAGCGCAGGCAAGCGTTGATGGACGGACGCAGTACCTTGGACTCATGAATAATGAAAGGGCGGCAGCTGTGCTGTATGATGATTTCATATTTGATTTGGAGCCGGAATTTGCAAACTTAAATTGTCCACAGATACATAAAGTCAAACAAATTTTTAAAGGAGTGATTGCAAATGGCGCTAGGTGAAAATAAAATCGTCGGAATAACAGAATGTCAGAATCTGGCAGTAGATGGAGAAGAATGCCAGTTCTTGGTTACTCTTCAAGATGGGACTGTTAGGGCTGCAAGATTAGACGATGGCGAAATAACTATTGTTGACGGTTTAATCGAGTACAAATCAAACTATAATTCACGGTGGTAGAGAGGGCGATATGAATGAACAGGACGGTACAGCGTTTACAAAAATTTAATTCAAAATTAGATGAAATACTTGGGAAAATGGACGACTCCCATAAGGAACACGTAAAATTATTTACCACGGCCGCAGGCACGGCTAATAACACGAAAGAAAAGGTGATAGCATAATGGCAAACAAAATGACCAAAGCGGAAATAAATAGAAAAGTACTTTCGATGAAAGAACGGCTTGAGGTATGGCGATTAAAACTCGACCAGGAGACAGACAGTCGGAAAATATTGGAATTGAAAGAAATTATAAACGAACTAGACGACACAATCACTGAATTGGAGATGCTATGATGAGAAAAGAATTAACGATTGAGGACATTTTATACACCGCACAGAAAAAGAAAGATGCAGAGATAGAGCAGACGAGACAGGTGGTGTCTACTATTAATGGGCTGATGGAATGCCTGGCATTTAGTGAATGTCGGATACTAGATTTCTTGATGCTAGCCGAAAACTTAATGGGCGAAAAGAAATATAAAAAGCTATTGGAGTTGGCTGCTGATTACGGATTAATCGGAGAAGATGATTGCGATTACTCCGGATTGTATACTCTGTTCAGCGCAAAAAAGCATGAAATTACACCGGAGCACTTGGAATTATTAGACGATATTAGGGAATCTGAAGATTACCTGTTTCTGTAGAAAGAGAAGTGGTAGTATGGCACGAGACAATATGCCTGATGCTTTGCAGAAAAAAATAGTTGCCGACTACATAGAACTGCAATCGTTCCGAGCGGTGGCCAAGAGAAATAATGTGTCACCGCCGACGGTTAAGCGTTACGTGGAAAGGAATCAGGACGTAGCGGAAATTATAGAAGCAAAGCACGAACAAAACACAGTTGAGTTATTGCAGCATATCGAAGATACAGCTGACAAGAATGTAGAAATTATTGATAAATTGCGTGATACACTATTGAAGAAGCTTGAGTCAGGTGATTTAAGGAATCTGCAAGCGATATCTGTAAGCTATGGCATTTTCGTTGATAAATCGCTAGCGATTAAAGAACTGAAGCATAAATTAGCAGGTGGAAGTGAGCCTAACATCATTATCGCCGGCATTGTTGAAGCACAAGAGTCGTATGTTAAGGCAGTGTTGGATAATCCGGCAAAGACAAGAAATATTGAAGATTGGGAATAGGAAATAAAGGGATTTCATTCCTTAGCACATAAAAACAAAATATATAGGAAAGGTATGAATTAGAATATGAATATTGAGAGAATTTTGAAAGACAATTGCTTGAAGGTGTACGCTGATGAGGTAGATGCGCAGTTCGAGGAGATTGAGAGCACTATTGAAACGTTGGAGCGTGATATTGCCGACACAAAGGCTAAAATTGAGGATTCAGGTAATTCTTACGATGTATCTGTAATGACCGCCACAAGGCAAATGAGAGCGGAATTAGAGGACATGGAACAATGCCTAGTCTCTGCAAAAAACGAACATGAGCGAATGGGTTATGCTGTGTTCGGGCAACGGTCAGATATGTTTACCAGGGGTGAAATTGCTAAAGATGATGGTTCTTATATTGGCGCAATGATGCAATATAATATTGACATTCATAACGACTCTGATGTTAAAAATAAGCTTGATAGCCTGTCAGATGCTATTGATGCAGTGATTGATATCGTTGATGAGATTGATGCTTTGAATGCCGCAGCTGTAACCGAAAAAGCTAGTCAAAAATCAAGAATCCGAAGCCATTCTTCCGGGGAATGCAAGATTGATAATATGTCAAGTTGGAATGACTATAAAGCAGTTGAACCGCTTAGGATTATAAACACATTGGCAAGAGTAAGCCATAGTGAAATGAAAAAATATTTATCAGGAATATCAGAATCATGTAAGGAGGTGGAATAATGGGGAAAGATGCTTTTGAAGATGGATTTGATGAATATAATGGAAAGCCGGTACAGCGGAATCACAGGAGAACAGAAGATGCTCAAAAGGAAAATATTGCTGTAAAATCTATTAAAGATATCGAAAATTTAACTGATGAAAAGTTTGCGGAGATAAGAAAGGATATTGAAAAATATATCCGTTCCGTATCTGGTTCCGACGTGGAATAGCTATTAGAAAATTTAATGAATGGCAGCATAAATATTGATTTTTGGTGATATATTATGCAAAAACTTATTGTATAAATGAATAAAATTATTGTTGCAGATGGTATGCCCTGAAAGCCGCATAAACACTAGGTTCTTGGTATATCATCTATGCGACAAGTCGTCATTTCGCGAAGAGATAATGACAGGAGAAAACAGAATTATTATATTTACTAATAAATAGAAATGAAGTGAAAATATGGGATATAAGGCATTCAAAGACATGAGTTCAGGACAGCAAGAGCAGATTGTTGCACTAATAGCACGAGACAACTACTTACTTGGGAGATGCGAAGATTTTAAGGAAATGACTCAAATGGAAAACACTCCTGAAAGGAAAAGATATTGTACGGCAACAATGTTATTTAAGCATAAAGATATAATGTGTAGAATTATAGGAGCATATTTTGTTCTAGACCCGAAAGATGTAGAAAAACTAAAATTGGACGAGATAATCAAACTGTATAATATTGTTCAGAGCGATAATCATTTAAAGGAGTTACTCGAACTATACGTTTCACAAAGCATCGTCGTCATGTTTGATGAGAAGGAAGTTCTAAATAAGTTTGCAACGACATTGGTAGGTGATTGCCATTAACGTATTCAATTTTTGGGCAACATTAGGATTAAAGGACGATGGGTTTCAATCCGGCATAACGAAAGCATCAGGCAGTGCAAAAATATTTGCAGGTGGTATAAAAACATTAATAGGAACGGTAGCCGGTCTTAAAGTAATATCAACCGCCTTTAATATGATAACAAACTCGATAGGATCCGCCGTAGAACGATATGATACATTAAACAGATTCCCAAAGGTGCTACAGCTGATGGGGTATTCGGCATCAGAGGCAACGGCAGCAACAAGTAAACTATCTGCCGGAATAGAAGGACTTCCTACGAGCCTGGACGAAATTATCAGCACGGCGCAGAGACTTACAGTTCTTACAGGGAATCTTGACGAATCCGCTGATACTGCACTTGCGTTGAATAATGCACTCATAGCGTCCGGAGCGACCACCGCAGATGTCACAAGGGCGACTAATCAATATGTACAGATGCTATCTAAGGGGAAAGTCGACTTAGTTAGTTGGAGAACGCTTCAGGAAACGATGGGGTATGCGCTTAGAGAGGTATCCGAAGCATTATTAGGAGCCGGAGCAGATTCCAACGACCTATATGCAGCGTTGCAAAATGGGACAATAACATTTGAACAGTTTAATGCCATGATGATAGAAATGTCAGAGACTACTGGCGGATTTGCGGATATGGCTTTGGAGGCTGCCGGAGGCATCGGAACAGCATGGACTATCATGCAAACGGCAATCACAAAAGGTGTTACAAATATCATAACATCTATCAATGATGGTTTAGTTGATAATGCCCTACCAGGCTTAGAAGATGCTATAAAAGCAGTAGGAAAGAAAGGATTTGAACCATTCTTAACAACGGTAGGTAATGTTATGAACGGTGTTATTAAAGTGGTATCTCCTGTTGTAAAGACTGTTATAAATAATTTTGACAGTATAGTTAAGGCTCTTAAGATTGCAGGAACCGGCTTTGTTGGATTCAAGGTGGCCATGGATATAAAATCAGCGGTATCTACATTTAAAACCGGAATGGCAAACATGAAAAAGTCGATAGAAACGACAAAATTCGCTCAAGAGATGTTTACTCTGGCCAAAGAAGAAGGAACCGCAGTCGATGCTTTAGCACTGGCCATGACAGATAAATCAATTGCATCAGAGGGATTGCGTAGAGCTGCCAAAGAAGCAGGATTAGCAGTCGATACACAAGGGAATATAATTAACGCTGCCGGGACGAAGATAACAGAATCCGAAGCTGCCGCAGTGCTAGAAAGCGCAGGAGCACTGTCAGCTAAACAGATAATAGTAGGACTTGTAACCGGTCAGGTAACATTGGCCACAGCTGCACAACTCCTATGGAACGCTGCCATGAGTGCAATGCCGTTTGTAGCAGTAGTAGCCGGAATAGGTGCTTTAGTTGCAGGAATAGTAAAATTAATAAGCAAGTCGAAAGCAGTATCAAAGGAAACGCAGGAGTTTACCGATACATTAGACAGCAACATTGCTTCCCGGAAAGAGTCAGCTGATGCGGCACTAGCAGAGGTCGAAGCTAACAAGAAAGCCGCTGATACACTTGTTAATTTATCAAATAAGTCAAGCAAAACTAAAGACGATATTGCGCAAATGTCTGCACAGGCAAGTATTTTAAATGATAGTTTTGGAGAGACTAAGATTGTTGTAGACCAGGCGACCGGAGCATTAAATGTAAGTACTGACGCTCTTTATGATATGGTTGACGCAATGGGTAAACAAGCAGAAGCGGCGGCCTACCTTGAACTATATAAAGAAGCGATTAAAGACCACGCAAAAGCGGTGCAGGAACAAAAGAAGAAAATAAAAGAAGTAAACGAAGCACAAAGCGAGCAGAATGAAATATGGTCTGTTTCTGGGGCATCGACGAAGACATATGGGAAAGACGTACAGGGACTTACCAACGACCTTGACGAACTTAATACAGTAGTTGACGAATCAGAAGAAGAAATTGAGTTCTGGCGAGATGCATACACGGGAACTTTTGAAGTTGTTGATGATGCGGTTTCATCAAGTGTCGATTCGCAGATTTCATCACTTGATGATTTAACAGGAGCAGCAAAGAAGTTATCAGATGCATACACGAGCGCATTTGACGAAATAACAGCCGGTTATCTTGATATAGGTAAGGAAATTAGCGCACAGAATGACTTGACAGCAGACCAAATGCTTGCTAATGCTAAAAAAAGACAGCAAATTGAGAAAGATTATAACGAGGCTAGAAAAAAGTTAGTTGAATTCGGATTTTCCGAAATACAAATCATGGAAATGGGATATGATGAGGCATCTATGCAAGGTGTTATTGAACTTGCTAATTCTAAAGAAGATGTTTTGCGTGACTACCTGGATACGAGCGTTGAGATTGAGAAGGAACGAGAAAGATATGTAATCGAAGCTATACAAAATAGTGGGGAACCAGATGCAATAAAACAGCTGCAACTTGATGAATATAATGCCGCAAATGATACAAATTATTCTTGCGATTGGGCAAGTGTTGGAGAATATTCAGGAACAGAAGTTACAAGTGGATTCGACGAGGGACTCGACCTTGATAGTATTATACCTGATACGATGGGTTCATTCACTACGATTTTTGGCAATGAAATGTGGCGAACCGGAGTAGACAGCGGTACAGGTTTAGCAGATGGAACCGGAGATGGTGCAAGTGGAACAGGAGCAGCTTTACAGGGTCCGCTTGCGACGGCGATACAGGTTGCTGTAGATTTTGCTTCCCAGTTATCGAGTGCAGTTCAGCCAGGACTATCCCAGTTGAATGATAATTTTGTTACAGCTTTTACAAAGGTTAATGACACAGTTCGGAACAACCTGTCAACACTTAAAGGCACGGTAACAACCATGACCATGACAACGTTTTCAGGAATGGTTTCTCTTGTAACCACAGCCATGAACACATTTAAAACGGTAGTATCAAACACCATGACAGCCGTTAAAACTAACATGGCCACAGTATTATCAGCTATAAACTCATCTACCGAGTCGAGCCTTTCTACATTGCAAAATACATTCAAAAGCAAACTGGAAGCTATAACGGCCAGTGTTGTTGCATGGGGACCGTTGTTATCGGCAGCCGGCAAGAGTGCAGGTAATCAGCTTAAAGATGCTATCACAACAGTGGCTGACTCCATAAACCTTTTTAGCAGTGGTGTAAATGCAGTACAGGGATTCATCAACGGTGCGCTGTCTAAGGGTGGTTCGCTCTATAACAGTATGTATAATTTGTTTTACCAGGCGAAAGTTGCAGCTCAAAAAGCGTTAGACGAGCATTCTCCTTCTAGGGAACTGTTTAAGTCTGGGGCAAATAGTACGCAAGGCTTCATCAACGGTGCGCTGTCTCTTAAAGATAAGCTGTATAGTACGATAGAGGATATGTACAGTGGGATTACAGACGGTGCAGAGATAGAAACATCATTATCAGCTGCAACAATTGGCAGCTTATCGGCATCACTCCCGGATAGAATCGCAACAGGGAAAGAAATTCAACAGACTATAAATAACACGCAGATATTCCAAGCAGAGCAGAAGTCAGAGTATGAGCAGCAAAAAGAGGCTGAAGCTATGCTTAGACGGTTAAGATGGACATAATATACGTGACATAATAAATAGTTAGGGCATCATCATTAATTGGTTGTGCCTTTTCTGCATTAAAAACCCTCCTGAAGCCAGGCAGCAACAGGAGGTGGCAAACAAACCAGGTTCTAAATGAACCTAATATAATCATACTATATAATGACTGTAATTTCAAGAAAAATATGGTGTTATTTCCACTTCTTGACAAATAAAACATATTGGGGGATAATATTAATGTGCTTAGCTATCACGTTCATATATAAGCATATTAATGATTCTTTTCTTATATATTTGTCTATACCTATCTCTCAAAGATGGTCTCCAGTGCTTACTGGGGACTATTTTTTTTCCGAGTAAGTCGACTCCATAGCGATTTTCTCTTATCCGGAATAAGTTCTTGCTGCATTTCTATGATTTGTTGTTGCAGAATAAGCAGTTGCTCGCTTTTAGAATTAAGTTGTAAAAGCAAATTCTTATTTTCATTGCGTAATTCTTCTAATTCTTCCTGTTGGTCTGCCTGTTGTACGATTACCGGATTACCTTTGCGATGCTCATCTAAAAAATTAATAGCTGTATCGTCGAGATACTTCTTTCTTTTAACAGTATGGATATGGTCTTGTAATTCTGATTCATATTGTACTAATTGTTTTCTAATTGCCTCATATGAGACACTTTGAGATTCAGCGTACTCTTTTATAGTTAACAACTTTAAAACCCTCCTAATCAGACGTAAACAACGTTCTCGTAACAACATAGTACCACGTTTTAATCAGGTTTTCAACTTAACATAGGTTTATTTTTAAGGCAAAGGGGTGAACGAAACGTTCACCCCTACACAGTTTTCAACTTAACATAGGTTTATTTTTAAGGGGGGTCGTGAAACACGACGGGGTCGGTAGAATCTACACCGAATGGGGGAGATGAAATGTCTCTACCTTTATAGCGAGGCTCTAATTTCGTTTTCTAGCTATTTCAACCTCTTGCCCTATAACCGATATCAGATTCAATATAAAAACAGCTACAAATGGACAGAACGAAGTCACAGCCATATTGTAGCTAATCAATACTATAGTGCGAACCATAAGCACCAACAAAAAGCCTGGAACACTCGCACCAGAATTTCACTGTAATTTTAAACAAGGAATATTATTTTGATGCTGATGTCTTAATCCATATGAGCATGGTTTGGTAAATTAATATGAGAAATTGATTCAAAGATATGGTTTTTGATTTATTATTGCCGAAACAATCTGTATGGAGATGTGATTTGGTTTTGCCAATAGAATCTATGACCTCATTTAAAATGACCCCGAAACAATCTGTATGGAGATGTGATTTGGTTTCTTATAGTGGCATCAGGATCCTACGATGTCACTAAGGAATGTAACCAAAGAGCAGATAAAGTATTTGCTCGGGAAAGAATATGAGGCTAGCAAAAGAAATAATATTGTCAGGCAATTCAGGAATGCACCATAAATGGGGAAGAGCACCTGCCGGGAGACAGATGCTCTTTATGAAAATCAATCCTGTATCCAAACCCTGATGAGGACTAACCAAGATAATAATATCATTTCAGGTGTAACTTTACAATAATTTGGCAGTGAAAAGTTATTTATTCGGTTATGGTGAACGTAATATTGTTTATTATTGTACTTTGTATATTGTTTTACAGAAAATAATGTATTTTGCCGATTATTCTAGTTGTCATTTTTTTTGTTTGCAACTAGGCCGTTTTGTCCTAGTTGCTCTTTTTTGTCTTTTTATGTATAAAAGGTGGATTACTGGAAATTCTCCATTTAGAACATTGGAAACGTTTCTAATGTTTAATTATTTAGCAATAATGACGAAAAATATCGTATGGAACCGTTTCCAATAGCACTCCTGACGATACTGCTTTTAATAGGAAGCGATACATTTTAGTGATTTCCGGTCTGACGTCCCTTCTTGACCTTTTAAAAAGAATCACAGATAATAGTATTAATTACATAGAACGGAACAAAAAAAAGTCTCACGAACCGCAACGTTCGCAAGACTTAGAAGATTTTAGGTGCCACCAACACCTAAGATATTCGATTTGATACCTACTAAAATAATAGCAAATTAAAATTAATTTGTCAACAAGAAAAATTAAATTGCATTATACTGGTAAGTACATAAGAATATTAAAGCGTGAAACACGGTGGCTGCACTTAAGTCACCGTGTTATTTTTTTCCGTTTATATCTATCGTAAATTTAAACCTTTTATAAGATAATATTATTATAAAAACAAAATAGTGAACATGAACTCGACATAATTAACCAGGAGAGATTATATCATGTGACCGCAGCGTAGAGCAGAATACTGCGGTATAGTCCTGACAGAAAGGGATTCGTGTAGTACAGTCAATACTACATAAAGCTAAATAATAAGGTACGTCAGCCGATGCAAATTTGACACATACGTCCTAACCATTAGAGATGCCCTAGTGGTTAGGATAAGTAGAGGGATTGTGTGTTCCTTATGCCTAAGCATTAAATGTAAATGTATGGTAATTCACACGGTAGGGTTCCAGGCGGCGCAAGTCGGGAGGAACGGTCAGATAATCGAAAGATAACCAAGCGGACTGGATAGTTTGGAGAAAGACCGTTATGTGTAGAAAGCATGATATGGTATCTCAACGAAGCGAGCAACGATAGTATACTGCTTGAATGAATCCTTCCTTAGAGACAATGATAATATATTTTATTGTTGTCTCTAAGGAGGTATACTCTGCCTTGCTCACTGCCTCCTGTGCCTGCTTGCTTAAAAACGTCTCAACCGTCAAGTGCTTAACAATAAAAAAGAAAATTTAATAATTAGGTTTTAAAAAGTACAGTGCATTCGTTTTTCCAATGCACGCTCCCCTGGGGGCGGGGGGGGATAAGAACTACATACTTAGAAACACAAACAAGTAAAATACAATAACCTTGATACTGTAAATAAAGTATTTACATTGTTAACTATAGGAGAATACATATTGAATAAAAAAGTATTTGATATTTACTTGAATGCAAGAGAATTTATGGAAGATACAGAAGGTGATTGGAAAAAGCTATACAGCTGCTATCAAAAGATACTTGATGATAGTGGTAATGACATGGACGTTGATAAAAGCATACAACGCTGTGTATTGGCACTGGAAGCTAAATTCCGTGACGGGTGGCAGTATACTGACATTGGTTTTGATGAATTGTAACTTTGACTATATAAAAGAAAGGAGTGTCCGGATATGACAAATAAAGAGTATGATTCCAAAATAATAACCTTAGAGAATGTTATCATTTATAAAAACGATGAGATTGAGGAGTTGAAGAAGGAGATTTCCCAGTTGCAAAGATTGTATATGAAATTACTCTTAAAGATTGAGAATGATGAGTGGCCGGTGTAATACCGAGACCTTGACAATATCTTTTATATCTATTTACAATTATGTATTTTTGCCGTATTATAGACGTATAAGGAGGGCAATAGGCATGAAAATTACGGTATCAATGAAGGAAGAATTTGTTAAAAAGTTGCAAGAGAAAGCAGCTAAACACGGAATGAGTACGTCGGAATATTTACGACTTGCTTGTCTAATGATGTGGAAAGATGAAGAGGAGATGGAAGATGCCAAAAAAGATTAAGATATGTGATTTTGTAAAATCCGAATTAAAATATTTCGAATCAGAATGTAATTTTACGGCTGATGAACTAAAAGTTTTCAGGTGTTTGAGTCGAGCAATGAGCAGACGAGATATTGCATCAGAAATGGAATTATCTCAAAAGAAGATATCTGCTGTATCTAAAACGGTGAGGCAGAAAATTAAACGAGCACAAGAATTGAAGGGTGATGGGGATACATGAATATTATTGACAAGCAATTAATGAGTTATATGAAGGAAAATTTTCCTGAAGAGTACCAGGGTGGGTACAATGACCGAATCCTTGAAAGTGATGCGGTTACGGCGAAGTTTTATGACTTTGTTTCAGCGTATAGTAAACATTGTTGTGAGAGATCCGCCAAAGGCGATGGAGAATCAGTGCAGGAATTGTTTAATAAGTTTCTCTTTTGCCTAAAATCAAAAGTTCTGGATTTGGACGACGAGGAGGATATCAAACGAAACAAAAATAATAGATGGATAAATAGGGCAGTTGAGGAAGATGAGGACGTATTCGATGAATTATGAACAAATTAAAATAACGTTAGATTTGGTGTTAGATGAGAGTATGCAGGAGAATCTGAATACAATTGAGGCATATTACAATGGGTTGGATAAAACGCAGGAGTGGTCACGTGAAAAGGTTCTGGAGATGGTAATTAGAAATGGATTTGCTTTCCGGCTTGCCGATGCTGCCGAGACATACAAGGATTTGATAGAAAATCAGACTCTGGACAATTAAAAAAATAAATGATATACTAGAGAAGTCTTGTTTGTTCATAATTTTTATGATAAACGGTGAAGAAGTCGTCTAGTCTAGGCGGCTTTTTCTTTTTGCATTAATTTAAATGGAGTGCCTTTTTGCGTAACAAATCAATCCTTTTTTGGGTACGCAGACTAATAAAAAAAGAGTTATAATGTAAATAAATAAAAAAAGAAAGGAAAATCGATATGAATATTAAAGACTTTAGTTCAGAGGACATTATGAAATTGGCTAAAATCCAAAGAAAGATTTACATGAGAAATTATCGGAAGCAAAAAGCAGAAGAAATTGCAAAAACTGACGCTGTCAGGTTGATGAGAGAGCACCCTGAAGAAGTAGAAATGTATTTTGAAAGCAAAAATAACTAAAAAGGAATGAATGTTATGACAAAAAACAAGACAAAGAAGAAACCGCAAACGTATGAATTACTACCAGATGGCGGAATACTGGTTACAAACCCAAACCGTAAAGATTGTAGGACGGAAATAGATGTTAATGACTTGATATTGGTTAAAGACCGGCTCATACAGTGTGATCGGAACGGATACGCTTCAATTACTGTAAATGGGAAAAAGATTCAGCTACACCGGCTGATAATGAAGGCTCCGGAAGAACTCGA
>Ga0153999_1000947_pt1 | contig 12026 bp, 7 predicted proteins | sample TSNC083MetaG_FD_104675 | JGI IMG/M metagenome (GOLD analysis project Ga0153999, IMG submission 104675) | Attine ant fungus gardens microbial communities from North Carolina, USA - TSNC083 MetaG | ecosystem: Host-associated > Fungi > Mycelium > Unclassified | place: USA: North Carolina, Lumber... | reverse complement strand
CTCAGCAATATGTGACCGGAGAGGTTAAGTTCAAATTATATAAGGGCAATATTATTAAGGCCGGCACGACATCTCCTTACTCATTATACAATGAAGACTTAGCCTCATTTACGACGGGTGATTTATATAATCATCATGATGCGGAAGGTTTTATCAATCTTTTCGGTCTGCCGCTAAAGGTCCGGGCAATGAAAATGGCTAAACTAGATAAATAACTTACGATTCAACATAAAAAACGTACTCTGCAGCGAAAGCTGTTGCCAATTGGCTAAGCTTCCGGCAGAGTACGTTTTTTAGTTTTCAAGAGGTTACTTGGATTTTCTTGCCTGTCTGCGGCGATAAACGACTATTATCGTAATCCCACTCAGGCTTCCCAACAGAAGTACCAGCCAAAGACCAATCAGCGTTGCATCCCCGGTTTTGACACCCTTACTGCTTTTATCAGAAGTATCTCCTTTACCGGTTTTGGCCACATTGTTGTTTCCAACTATTTTTGCCGTGGTATCCGTCGTATCGTCTGAGCCATTAGTATCTGAACTACTAGTATCGGTTGTACTGGTTTCACTCTCTGATTGCAACGCCGATAAAATCTCTACCTCCATACTCACAGTGCCGCCATTCTTATCCGTATAGGTGATAGTTGCTTTACCCTCTTTCAGCGCCGTAAAGGTGGCCGGGCTGTTAAAGGTGACAGAAAAATATTCTTTATCCCAATTCCAGCCGGCTTCACCGGTTTGGTCATCAGGATTAGGAATTAAGGTGAACTTATCACCTACCCGGACAGTATCCGGCATGCCGGAAATAATTGGTGTCTTACTCCATTGGGCATAGAGTGTTAACGTCTTATCGTTCTCACTAAATGTGATTTCATCACCACTCTTGTATGACGTTCCGCTGCCATCCTCTTTATCATTCCAACCGGTGAATGAATAACCACTCCTGGTAGGTTTATCGCTAGAAACCGTGACTTTTACCTGGTTATTATCATCCTTATCGACACTAAGGTCACCCGTGATATCGCTTGGCAGGCTGCTGTCATCACCACCATTACTCAAATAGTATAGGCCGTATAAATCTGTACTTTTAATAATTCTTCCTTCTACCTTAGCATAATTCTCCGTATCATAGCTATCAGACTTGAGATAATCGGTGACCGCCACCTCTAAAGCCAAGTCGCCGTCATATATAAGTTCGGCATCTGCTTTAATTGGTTCAATAACGGTTCCATAGAGAATTGTATGTGTTGTCACCTCATCGTCGGGATCCAACGAGGTTCCATCTGCCATTATAACAGAAGTAACTTTTTTCGTATCGGAGTCATATACGAAGCACAGACCTGATACCTGATTAAAGGCTGTCGATTCTTCACCCACACTGGCTTTTTGGATACTTTCTTCAAGATATTCCCACAATTCCTTGGATGTGAGTTCTACTTTATACATCCGGCCGCCATTAGAAAACACATCAAAAATCTGCTCTCTGGTAATGTCCCCCACTTTAATCGAAGCACGAATTAAAAATCCGGGAAACAGGGCTGCATCCGCATCGGTATCGGCCAGTAAAGCGTCCGTGAGCAGATTACCAAGATTCTGCTCTGACAAACGGATACCCTTACCGTCTGTTGATAAGGACTTTCTTTCACCATTCAGGAAATATTCAGTGGAAGCAATCTTCGATCCATATGTCGTGATAAATTCATTTTCCCACTTAGTTACTACCGCCAGTGCTGATGAATCCGGAGTTATCCCGCCAAAACTGTCTGCCAATCGAAGCAAGCTGGCGGTTTTGGCAGCCACTTCATGCTCTGCGGTAAGCTCAATCCGGACAACACCAATCGCATCCCCGACTGAACTGGCCTGAACAACCAATGTCCCATTGCTATTGTCAGTCGAACCACTACCCCCATTAATGATACTGTGAGTGTGCCCATCTACCAGAACGTCAATCCCCGGAACCTGATTGGCAATCTGCCAACTGTTGGTATCGCCACTGTAGGTCTCCTCTGAATCTTCGCCCATCCAGCCCACATGTGCTATGCCAATAATAACATCACACGCTTCGGCTTTAAGTGCTTCGACACATTTTCTCGCCGATTCAATGGAAGCCTCAGTATAATAGTAAGGATAGACATCCGTATTGTTATCAGGCACCCACGCCGCAATTCCGAAAACGCCTACCTTTGCCCCACCGCTTGTATAAAATATGTCATATCCATCCAGGGGATATGTTCCTGCCTCGTGAGCAATTAAATCTGTAGGATCAGGATCTACACCTGTGGCAACCAAATTGGCCGCCAAGGATTTGAAATTCCCCTCACTCAGCCGGGTAAACATTTCTCCCGATTTGATAATATCGGCATTTCCCGGTACAAAGTAATCATAACCTGCTGCATTCATAGACTCAACCACAGATACTCCTTTTGTCAAAGATGCAACAGCTCTTCCTCCGGCAAATACATCACCGGCACTCACCGTAATAACATTTTTTTCTCCGTTTGAGCCATCCGGATTATTGGCTTTATACGAATCCGCCACCGCCTTAACATATGGTTCTACTTCAATATGACCATGCACATCATTCGTATGTACAATTGTCAAAGTCTCTGTACTACTGGCTTCCGCTACATTTACCGTGTCAACAGTGCTCATTTCTGTTGCATTGACCGTTCCCGGCACAAGGCACAGAAGCATTACCAACGTCATTAATACTGCTGCAAATCGTTTTCCTCTTGCTTTTTTCATTGCTTATCCCCTTTCATTTTGACTTTCCAAGTCCTCCTTGTGATATATTATCATTTTAACGTATCAAATTCATTATATACTGTACACATTATCCGAGTCTAATACAAAATAAGCATAAAATATTTAGTAAAAAGCATAATCAATTTTTTCTTTATTTTGCTTTTTTATACAATATAGCTTTACTTGATTTTTTATATAATATAACAAATAAATTCTTCTTGACACCTTTTTATTACGCCATATACAATATGATTTATGAGGAACCATAAAACAGGGGGTATCAATGAAGCACACAAGAAAAGTGACATTAAAAAGTAAACCACTGTCAAGAAATATGCAATTCGTGATTCTATGTTTATTTCCGGCTTATTTCATGCTGATTGGCTTATTTTCTCAGCCGCTGCCAGAAATACTTGAAGGCTTATATACTATTATCACTGAACCGGACCTTCTTATTACAGATTACGTTGAGTTAGGTGGTATTGGCGCTGCTTTAGTCAATGCCAGCATTCTTACTTTTGTCAGTATCGGCATCGTTTACTTTCTGAAAATGGAGATTACTGGGGCGACAATCACTTCAATTTTCTTAATGATGGGCTTCTCCCTCTTTGGCAAAAACATTGTTAATATCTGGTTTATTTTACTTGGTGTTTATGTTTATGCCAAATATCACAGGGAACATTTATCTAAATATATATATGTGGGGTTTTATGGAACAAGCCTTTCTCCCATTATAACTCAGGTCATTCAATCTAGCGGCTTACCTTTTATTCTGAGCCTGGCGGCAAGTGTTTTTGTAGGTATTGCCATCGGTTTTGTTCTTCCTGCGTTGGCTACTCACGTATTCAGTATGCATAAGGGATACTGCCTTTATAATGTCGGATTCGCCGCCGGAATCATTGCGACTGTCATTGTATCCATTTTTAAATCTTTTGGCCTCACAATTGAAGCCAGATATATTTGGTCATCGGGAAACAATACTTTTTTCATGGAAATCCTGATTAGTTTTTTTATCATTTTAATCATTATCGGCATGATAACGGAGCATGATTTCTTTACAAAATATAAAGATATTTTAAAGCATCCCGGAATATGTGGTACCGATTATATTGTTGAAGAGGGATTGGGTGCCACACTATTTAATATGGGTATCAATGGAATCTTATGCACTTTGTATGTCATTGCTGTGGGCAGTGAACTCAATGGACCCACAATGGGAGGTATTTTTACTATTGTGGGATTTAGTGCCACAGGCAAACATCTTAGAAATATCGTACCTGTTATACTGGGGGTGTATCTGGCCAGTCTTATTAAAGTATGGAATATTACCGACCCTTCCGCTATCCTGGCCGCACTATTTGCCACCACCCATGCGCCCATTGCCGGCAGATTTGGTTTTTGGGCCGGCATCCTGGCTGGATTCATTCATTCCTCCGTCGCCTTGAGTATTGGTATCGTTTATGAGGGAATGAACCTATATAATAATGGATTTGCCGGCGGGATTGTTGCTGCATTCCTTGTTCCCGTTATTTTGTCTATTGAAGACCGACGGGCAAGAGCTAAAGGAATTAGATAGATTTGTATATTTTAAAACCTTCCCGGAAAAACTAATGGATAAATCAGCTTTTTCGGGAAGGTTTACATGACTAGGAAAATATTATTTTATAGTTTTCTCTTTATGGAGTTTATCATATACTGTTCATTTGTACTTTTAGATGTACATAATGGTGGTCCGACCTTTTTTTCAAATACAATTAAATATACCGGCATTATCTTATGTTCGCTATTCTTAACCATTTATCGGCGCTACATCAATCATATCAAACCTTATATATATATTCAACTTTCACTGATATTGGTTGTATTTTGTGATTATATTCTTCTATTTACTTCCCGCTATCTATGGGGCGTACTGCTTTTTAGCATCATACAGGTGATTTACTTTTTATATATCAGAAGTGACTTTGGACTCTATAGATATTACTCCATTATTCTTTTTATAACCGCCCTCATTAATTTTACTGTACAAGGACAGGGATTTCCGATACAATTTTTAGAGATTATTTCTGTATTTTACTTTGTCAGCTTAGTGGGCAATATTATTGTTTCCCTGCATCAAATAAGGAAATCCTCCGGAACTTTAAGAGAAATAGGTTTTACGATTGGACTTATCCTCTTTTTACTTTGCGATATTAATGTAGGCATCGTCAACTTAATCTCCTATATTCCTGATTCATGGACTTTTAAATGGGCACTTTATGAATTTTCGACCATTATTATGTGGGTCTTTTATCTGCCGGCTCAGATGATTATCACTTTAAGTACAGTTCTTCGTCAGAATCAAGATATTAATTTCTATAATAATTAATCAAACAGCCCTTTAGAATGATTGTCCGCTCATCATTTGTCAACTCACCCAACTTCAGTGTGAACTCTTTGAGTGTGGTTCCTATGACATAGGCTTTGATCTCTGTATTTTTATTAATGACCGCCGCTTTAATATTGGGAATGAATAAATAATCCCCATTCTTAAACGGCAGCTCGTCTTTATCAATCAAGAATGGCAGCATACCCCAATTAATTAAATTAGAGCGATATCGTTTAGTGGCATATTCATTGGCAATATTTGCCCAACCGCCAAGCACCTTCTGGCAAGAGGCCGCTTGTTCACGTGCCGATCCGTCGCCGGGCTTCACTGCAAAAATCGCACTTCCGATACCGGTGTTTTCCATATTAGATTGCGGACATATTGATTTCACTTTTTCAAGTACTCCCTTAATCTCCGGCAGTGCTTTTGTCACAGCTTCACCGCTAACCCTTGCCTTTTCAGCTTTCTGTACTTCTTTGGCACGGCCTACATAAGCCGGATCCTTTCGGGAAAGAGTAAACTCAGCCAATCCTAATGGATTTGAACGGTAAGAGGAGGTTTCCCCTGATGGAATCAACTCATCTGTCGTTGTTACCGAATCATGAATCTCCGCAACTACTTTTAGAATCATGTGGTCTGTCAACGCTTCCATCTTCGGCCAGTCTTTAATGTTAGGACCAAACTTAATTTCTACTGAAGAATCTGCCTTTCCCTTACTGTCAAACACCCGATTTTTATAAATAGCTTTATCAAAGAAATATTTTGGCTTCGTATAATGAACATCGATATCCGTAGCTGCTGTCAAATATCCTTTATTGGCTGCTGTGGCGGCAATAGAACGGGCATCCATTAATGCAACCGAGGCTATCTGACCGTTTTGAAGCTTAGAACCTTCACGATTTGGGAAGTTTCTTGTTGAATGTCTGATGCTTAACGCATTATTGGCAGGGGTATCTCCGGCACCAAAGCACGGCCCACAAAATGCAGTCTTCATGATAGCCCCTGTTTCCAAAAGATCTGCCGCAGTACCATTTTTCATGAGCTGCATATAAATCGGTGTACTTGCCGGATAAATACTCAACGTAAATTCATCAGGACCAATACTTGTACCACGTAGAATATCTGCCGCATCACAGATATTTTCATATCCGCCGCCGGCACATCCGGCAATAATTCCCTGCTCTACATACAAACGTCCATTTCTTACCTTATCTCTCAATGTAAAGTTAACGGCCCCATCTAAGCTGACTAAAGCCTTCTTCTCACATTCCGCCAAAATATCCATGAGATTGGCATTCAGTTCTTCAATTGTATACGTATTGCTTGGATGGAACGGCATCGCAATCATTGGTTTAATTTTACTTAAATCAATATAAATCATCCCGTCATAATAAGTTACCTGATCTGGTCTTAATTCCCTATACGCCTCACTTCTGCCATAAATGTCATAATATTCTTTAACCTGACTATCCGTCTGCCAGATGGAGGACAAACAGGTGGTCTCTGTTGTCATAACATCAATGCCGATACGGTAATCGACACTTAAATTTTCAATTCCCGGTCCGACAAATTCCATCACTTTATTATTGACATATCCATTGGAAAACACTTCGCCGATAATAGCCAGAGCAATATCCTGAGGGCCCACGCCAATTTCCGGTTTCCCGGTTAAATATACACCAATAACATCCGGCATATTAATATCATAAGTCTTGCTTAGTAACTGCTTCACAAGTTCAGGGCCGCCCTCACCCATAGCCATGGTTCCCAATGCCCCATAACGGGTGTGGCTGTCTGATCCTAATATCATCTGGCCGCCACCGGAAAGCATTTCCCTTGCATATTGATGGATAACGGCCTGATGAGGTGGTACATAGACCCCGCCATATCTTTTGGCACAGGTCAGACCAAACATATGGTCATCTTCATTAATCGTTCCGCCTACCGCACATAAGCTATTGTGACAGTTTGTCAGGACATAAGGCACCGGGAATTTCTCAAGACCTGATGCCCTGGCTGTCTGTATAATGCCAACAAAGGTTATGTCATGAGAAGTCAGCTTATCAAACTTTATTTTTAGTTTGTCCATACTCCCTGATGTATTATGTTCTTGTAAAATTCCATAGGCAATGGTATTCTTTGAAGCTTCTTCTTTGGTTAAGCCACCTTCACCTAATCTATTCTTCAGTGCTTCTCTGGCGTTGGCATTGTCCTCAATAATCTCCGTGCCATTAACCAGATATACACCGCCATCGTATAACTTCATCATCTTGTTCCTCCTTCACTTTTCTATTGCCATGCTTCAAATTATATCATATCCGGCTATAAATATCTATGCCGTTTTATAACCTTTCTGTACCCGCCATTGACAATGTCCTACACGTCAAAATGGGTGAAGCAATGATAATCATCATTACTTCACCCATCCGTTTAACGCATATTATCAGGCCGGATAGAAAATGATACACATAATCATACAGAAAAGAGAGAAAATACACGGAATGATAACCGTGGTTACAAAGATATCCTTGTATCCCTCCTTGTGACTAATTCCAAAAGCGGCAAGGGATGTCGCTGTCGACTGTGAATGAGGCAGTGAATCGAAGGTCTGAGTTGTTGATACCAGCAAGCGATGCAGCGCCTGAGGGTCAACACCCATAGCGATATACTGCTGACCAAATATTGGCAGCCACATCATCATAGCTGAAATACCGTCTGCACATAATCCGGCTACAATGGCAATGGAAATCCATGCCGATATATACGGATTTAATTCTAAGCCGAATACCCAGTCAATAATAACCTGAAAACAAGCAGTCTTCTGGATAACCAGGCCGAATCCCATAACACAGCCTGCCAATACCAAAAACGGCCACATATCTGTTGCTCCTTTAGAGAAGATTTTGTTGATACCAATTTTCTTCTTACATTTCTCCCAATTGCAACCAATAAGCACTAATGAGCCAACCAGCTGAGCAAGAGCTACCGCAGAGTTAGAATCTATTCCCCACGTTTCAGGAGCATTAGAAAGAATAATAGCAACAACGAGCACACTGGCCAAAGCCAAAAGTGAAGTCCCAAACTTAGGTAAATCTTGTTCATCTTCCTCAGTCATAGCATCGGAACGCGGTCCGTCATATCCTTGCTTAAGCTTGCGTGCCTGGTTGACAAGCATGCGCAGGTAAAGGAAAAACAGTACAAGTCCCACTAGACCGGTAGCAATTGACAGCACCGGTGCGCCAAATGCGGAAGTACCAAGAAAGATTCCCGGCAACGAGTTTGGTACGTTTGCAATGGGCATACAAAATGAGATGGCCGGCGCTATCCCCACGCAAGAAATAAGTCCAATACGCCTGGGTAAATCCGCCGCCTCCATCAGTGCCGCTGCCAAAGCAACCATAACAAAAACATAGGTGCCAACACCGGCTATAAGAAGCACGGACGTCGTAAGGGCTAATATGTATGGGGCACGGTTTACTCCCAGTAACTTGATAAACTTTTTCCCGATGGTCAAAGATGCACCTGTTTCCTGCATCAAAAAGCCAAGTAACCCGGCTGTGGAAAACACTGCAAACATACTGACAACAAACGTTCCCACGCCTCCTGTGAAGGTACTAAACATGCTGACAATAACGCCATCATTTGTGCCCAGTGAAACAATTAAGGCTGATGCAATAGCGGCGATGCCTGTGTGTACATTCTTATAACAAAGCACAATGAACAAAATAATTGCCGCAACCAATAAAATAGCAGATCCTGCAGTCGTCGTAAAAATACCCATAAATTTATTCCTCCCCAATCTTATCCTTTATATGATAATATTTCTTTTGTAGATATCTATCTATCGCCCAAGCCGCCTTTTTGCCTGCAGCTGCTGCCGAAATCAATGTCGTGTCGCCTCCTGCTGCGTCACCCCCTGCGAATAAATACTCTATTTCCGTTGAAACCCCATCTTTATTCACTTTAATGTATCCTTTATCATCTACCGGAATTCCCGCCATTGGTATCGGCGCATATCCCAAAGCCGTTACCACCGCATCTACCTTCAATACCAATTCCTGATTAGGAACTGGTCTGACATTCGCTCTCCCAGCCGGATAATCCGGCTCACATGTCTCCATCAGGCTGCAGACAACGTCAATCTCTCCCTCAGCCTCCAGTAGTCTGACCGGCTGCGTCAGAAAGTGAAAGCGGACACCTTCTTCCATGGCATATTGAATTTCATCCATCCGGGCAGGCATTTCTTCTCTGGTACGACGATAAAGTAAATGTACTTCCTTGCTGCCAAGGCGTATCGCACTGCGGCAGACATCAATGGCCGTATTTCCGCCCCCCACCACGGCAATACTGTGATGAGCTCTCTGGCGTAAGGACTCCGTACTCCTTTTAGCCCCGAGGAGAAAGCCGCTTGCGGTAAATACATTCGGCAAAGTTTCCCCCTCAATTCCCAGAAGAATTGACCTGCCTGCACCGGTGGCAATAAATACCGCATCATTTCCTTCCGCCAATATATCTGCTACAGAAAACTCATCATTCACCGGTTTATTCAAATGAATCGCAACCCCTAATTGGGCCAAATTCTCTAAATATTCATTAAGAATTTCATCCGGCAATACAAAATCCGGAATGCCGTAGGCAGGTACCCCTCCGGCATAAGGTCCGGCTTCATAAATCTGAACACCATACCCAGCCTGTGCCAGTATTTTGGCACATACAAGTCCCGCCGGTCCGGAGCCTACTACCGCCACACGTTGACCATTAGCTTCCGGCTTCTTGAGCATACTTTTATCGTTTATCCGATACCAATCCATCACAAAACGTTCTAAGCGGCCAATAGCAGTCGGTTCTCCTTTGATTCCCCGGGTACAATTCTTTTCACATTGCCGCTCCTGAGCACAGACACGGCAGCTCATAGGACTTATTGGGTTCATATCCGAAATAACCTCATAAGCACCTTTAAAGTCACCGTCACGGATTAATTCTATAAATTCAGGAACCGGAGTATTAATTGGACATGAGACTGCACAATAACGTCCCGGACAATTCAGACAACGCTTAGCTTCCTCCATGGCCTGCTCCTTTGTATAAACCAGCTCCACTTCCCGAAAGTTTTGCCTCCTTTCCGCAATAGCCTGTGTAAGTGCAGGTGTTTTTTTCAAACTCATATTAGGCTTATACATCTTTTCCTCCCTCCTCTCCATCAATATAGCGAACGGCATTTTCTCCGGATAAATAAGCGGAAGCTGTTGCCCATGTCAACTCGGAAATGACAGCCAGTTCTCCTTTGATATGCATCGCCGAAGTCGCGTCGCCGACACCGTATAACCCGGGAATAGAAGTACCATCTTCACGAGTTACCTCACATTTTGCATTCACCCGGACACCACCAAAGGCTGCTTCGGAAAATCGCTGTCCGTAAATAGCATAATAAGGTCCTTCACTCCCAATAGAACGAAGATTCTCTGCCGATTTTCCAAAAGTCTCATCTTTTCCATTGTTGCAATAGGTATTATAAGTACGAACTGTTTCCATAAATGCATCAACGGGAACTTTAATTTGTCTGGCCAATTCCTCTAGTGATTCGGCTCGCCTCACCGGAGCATGGGGCAAAGCTATCTCTTCTTCTAAATCGATTTGATAACGTTCATAAATCCATGCCTCGTCACTCATTGCCGGATCGGAAATATAGCCTGCTACTATCTCATCAATCCCCGCCTGATCAAAAATCCCCCAGGAAATTTCCTCTGGCTGTTTGGCGATATGGAAACGTCCCCCCATCAGTCCGTTTTCTTCATTCTGCCAACGTTTTCCATTAAGATTCAATAACAGACAGGCAGGATGCTCCATGACCCGATATAGACAATAGCTATAGGGGTGATGCGCCGGACCAAAAATAGAAACATTCATTCTCTCTTCCGGCGGTTCAACACCCAGTCCCTGCAAAAGGTCGATGGCATCACCGGTATCTCCGGGTACCGAAAAACGATGAATCGGTGTTTCGCAATCAAAAAAATTAAAGTATTTCTCCAGTTTTTCATCACTGCGTCCCATCCCGCCGGTGGCCAGGATAACCGCTTTCGCATTAATCTTCACTTCTCCTTCCGGACTTCTGGCCACCACACCGGTAATGGCACCCTTCTCATCCGTAAGCAGCTGTGAGGCTGTATGACTGGTTAAAATCTCTACCCAAAGCTTTTGTTCGCAAATCGCCTGAAGCATTTCATATTTCATGAAAGTGCCTCCCCATCCGGGTCCTATGGCCTGATCCCGGCAAAGAAGATTTTCATACATTCGTTTGGGGAAATTAATAATACCAGAACTGTAAATCGGACCAACTGCCAAAACTGAACCCATCGGTTTGATTTCAAACGCATCTTCCGTACCCGGAAAAGTTGTCAGCCAGTCGAAGAATTCTCCGCAGCCATAAACAGCCGATTTTACCACCTCTTTATCCAGACGTTTGCCGGAACGATTCCAATACTCTTCTACTGCCTCCTCGCGTACATCTTCCAGTCCGGCTTTTTCATGCCAATTGGTATAGACAGGAAAAAACATATGTGCGTAATCGGTATTCCCACCTAATTTTGCCGATTTTTCCAAAAGAATGACCCGTTTGCCCTGCTGTGCCGCACGCACGGCTGCAATCAAACCTGTTCCGCCGCCGCAGACTACCACATCACAACTCTTGATAATATCTTTCCTGACTTTGACCGGTTTTGCTTCTTCGTCATTCACAATAGAGCAAGTATGGCACAATTTCTCGCAGAGACCACATTCAACACATTTATCAGGGTCAATTTCATACTGGGGTCCTTTCATTTTACCAGCGTAGTGAATTGCCCCCATTGGACATTCCATCTCACAATTGTGGCAGCACACACACGTAGACTTAATTCGATACATCATAAAACCTCCTT
>Ga0153999_1000946_pt1 | contig 12033 bp, 12 predicted proteins | sample TSNC083MetaG_FD_104675 | JGI IMG/M metagenome (GOLD analysis project Ga0153999, IMG submission 104675) | Attine ant fungus gardens microbial communities from North Carolina, USA - TSNC083 MetaG | ecosystem: Host-associated > Fungi > Mycelium > Unclassified | place: USA: North Carolina, Lumber... | reverse complement strand
TATCATTGTCATTCGTTTCAAACAGTCGTCACGAAATTCATGATCAAAAAACGCTGATCTAGCTCGTATATTTTCCTGCGATTCGGTTCTTCAATTGGGTCTTTTGTATCTTTGCTGTACCTGCTGGGTAGTACTCATATGACGCTGAGCGTTAACTTCATGATGCATGTCATGTACACCATGTCATGGGCGCTATAAACTCTTTGGGAGAACGAGCGAAGACTCGTTGCAATCGCGCAACGATCCTCGTGCCACTTGTACTTAATCTCTATCTACCATCATAAAATGAGACATTTGATCATCAGGAGATGAAACCTCACTTATTTTTAGTGTAGCGCTCGATATTCCAACATGGGCTTCTTTGTAGTTGCTGCAGCTTAAGAACCTGAAGCCTAGGCGCCATGCTACCATTACTGGTACAATAGTTTTTGATCAGTTATTGATCAGTTGACAGCTGTTTGACAGCTGTGTAACTCTCGAACTACTATCTTGTCCTACAGACAATGAATTATCCAGGACCTACACCCAACTATTCACAATCATATCCGCCTACGTACCCTTCTGAACAGCATGCACCTTTTGTTCAATCCTATGAAAATGATACCAAAATTCCATACAATGACGGTCGATTTCGACCAAAGAAGAGGATCAACGACCCCATCTTCCTCATCCTCTTTATCTCAACCGTATGTAATTTATATTCTTCAAAAGCAGCTAAGTTATCTCAAAAGGTTGGCCTGTAGATTCTTGGTTTTGCTGCGGTGTCGGGTATCGCTCTTAATGACTGGATTTCTCATGGAGGGCTGGGGGGTGGCTTGGGAAAGCCGGGAGCACGAACAGGCACAGCTGTAACACTAAACAGGTGCACCCAAAACCTCAGGCTTATGGCGATAGTGGACCAATAATTTGTTAGGAGCACGGTATACCTTCTTTTACTGGTTACTGCAGCTGCAGTGCTACTATCAGCAGTGTACCTCATGCTTGCCCGTGCGTTTACGAGAATCTTGATGCATTTTACACTGATTTTATCTATCTTGCTCAATGTGTATGTGTCCACATGGTTCTCTTGCTTCCGACGATAGCTTATTAGACGCTTATCCAGTGGCATATGTATCTATTATTGGATCACGCGCTTCTATTGTAAGTATGGGTGTAATTTAGAATCGCTGTTCTGATGTTTGCGGCCAGCGGGAGCCATCATCTTCACAATCATTGCTCTCCTCTCCGTACTGTCATATTGGGGTTGTAGGGCGCGCATACCTCTAGCTGCATTGCTATTGCAGGTCGTAATGGATGTTTCGAAACATCACGTCAGTGTTTACATCGTCTCATTCACAGCGTTGCTTGTGCAGGCTGCTTTGGGCGTGTAAGTACCCTGTCGGAAGGTCTTCGGTATGATTTGCCAGATTGATATGTTGCAATTTCTAGGTGGTATGCTTTCACGGTGACCGCGACGTCAGTTCTCCCATCATCCTGTGATCAGATTTTTCCATGTACTGATTTAATTCTAGGTATGCCAAGTGGACACCTGACAGTCCCAGTGGGTTTCATATCTATGAAACCTCTCTAACAATCTTCTAATCTCTTGTACAGCATGCGGTACCAATACAAGCTGCTCGTCTGGGACCGTCGCAGGTTTAATCTTTTTTGAGACGTTAGCATTCCTTTGGACTTCTCAAATTATTGGTAATGTTGCTCTGGCTACCCTAGCTGGAGGACCTTACGGGTGCTGGTACTATTTTGGACCAAAGGGTTCGTATGGAGGTGAAATGGTTGGTGTTTCATACCTTTGCGATGGTCTTCCAACTGATAGGACCTCGATCAGCCCAAGAATCCGACTGCTTCTGCCTTTGGAAGAGCATCAACCCTATCCTTGGGTTCTATCGCATTTGGATCGCTCATCGTAACACTGCTCGATCTCCTGAGATTGATACTCGAAGCTATTCGAAATTCTGCAGCCCAGGACGGTAATCGTGAGTGCATCTTTCGCAATGTGTGGTCTGACAATTGAGACCAATAGCTGTCGAGGCTTGTCTGGCATGTTGTGCTGCCTGCTTTGTAGGCTGTATTGAAAACCTAGTCGAGTACTTCAACAGGTGAGGTACCCCTCTTGCTGTACTCATCCAGACAAGGTTATTGAATATGGCTCTAGATACGCTTACATTGAGATAGGTCAGATATTCGTTTCTCGTTTGGAAATCTGGACCTGATGATCAAAAGCACTCTATGGTAAGGCTTACATCCCTGCTGCCAAAAGTACCTGGAGACTATTCAAGGATCGTGGTATGAATTCACCTCCTTTCAAAAGGGAATGAACTTTCACATCTCTCTCAAGGCATTAACGCGCTTGTCAATGACTCCCTTGTTGGAATGAGTGAGTGTTCAGCATCCAGACCGATTGATTCTTATCCTTGCCTTCTTTCAAGCACTCACTTGGGGCGCTTATGCTACTGGATTACTCTTGTCCTTGTTCGCCTATCTCTATCTTCGATGTCAGGATACTATTTTATTCATCAGTGTTGCTTCAAATACCTGATTCACACTTTAGTCACATCTCCTTCATACAACGTCGATGGCCAGTATACAGCTCCACTTCTATTATTCTCCTTCCTCATTGGGCTTTCCTGTTGTCAGTCATTTCGTCTATGTTCTGAAAATCGCAGCTTGAGCTGTAATCTGACTTTCCTACAGCTCTAACTATGTCTTCTGCCATTGAGGCTGGTGTATCTACGATGTACGTTCAGACAAGAATCTCATCCTCTTGGCTTGACTGTTTTTATGGTCTTGCAGTTTCGTCGGTTTAGGTGAAGATCCCCAAGTCCTTCAGATCAGAGCACCTGAACTTTTTGGAGTATGCTCATTTCGTTATCTCATCCGCTCTCCTTTAACATCTCTGGACAGATGATTGCAAGCCACTATCCCCAGGTTGTGCAAGGTGTAAATCACTAGGGAAATGAAGTTTAGATAGCTCGATATCAGTTGTAAATATGCTTCAACCTTATCTAACTATTTGAAATACAATCCTGCCCCCCCGTTTTCCCTCTTTTTCCCTTTTTCCCCCTCCTCTTCTATTTAAGTAGATACATTGCGTACTACCACGGCTTGCCACCGAGCTCCGCGTAATAAATTGTTGAATTTTTTTTAAAAAAAAGATTGGGACTGTTCCGAGAAGTTGGAGAAGTTTTTCTGGCCTCAGATAAGAATGGTATATAGTCCATGGTCCCATGGATTTGTCAATCAATCATCGAGTGGAGCATCAGGGCTCTAGAAGCATGAAAGAACGAATGGCTGATCAGGTGCTAGGAAAATCAAGCTATCCGGATAGAAGAACACGACAGGCTTTAGGACTTTTGAGTGGATTTGGTCCAAACGGGGAACACCGAAAAGCGAGACGTCCAGCACATGATGTCAGGAGCCATTCACATTGTCATTGGCAGGTGACTTTCAACGTCTCCCATTTAGCCCGTCTGCCTGTCAGAACGCTAGTCACCTTTCAAAATGCGGAAAACATCATACGCCGTAACATTTTTGCTTGTCTCTGCTATTCTTGCACTCGTAAGCGAGGATTTTGTCGTGTCGTACTTTTCAAGGAGTCATGTTCATATCACTTGCAGAATATTATTTCTGCCAGAAGGGACGACTGGTGCGTACTCATATCTGATCGCTCCAACCTTCATTCCATCGGCGTAGGCTTGTGGTCAGATCACCTGAAATCCTCCATACCAAGATAACCTTGAAATACGGTCTTGCCAATCTCTGCGAGCTCACTACCACACGTGTCCCTGGTCCAGGTTCTCATGGTGAAGTGACCTATCGTTCATATGATTGCCGCAAGTTCCCCTTGGGCGTAAAAGACGAATGTGACTCCGAAAACCAGGCATTCTGCGCCGAGTGGACGAGTGCGGGATATATTGACCAGATCGCCATTGGATTCGGAACTATTTCTCTTATAGCTATCTTGTTTGGCGTCTCAACCCATTCAAGGAGGAGAAGGATATGGAAAGCTATCGCATGGCTTACATTCTTTCACGGTGCGCTGATCTCGCGTCATCCCGGAACCATTGTTGAGCAACTGCTACAGCCTTATGCCAACTTACAGCGTTTTTAATCGTCACACATAGCTACGAGACAGCAGATATCTTTGCACAGGCACGTCCAGGTGAGTTGTTTCTCTTCCCGTTGTATGTTTCATGAGGAGACATCTTTTGTCCTATCTTTGCAGGCGCTGGATATGTGCTTAACACCTTATCCTGGATTTTCGGTCTCCTTATCGTTGTTGGCGTAATCGTCACCGGCCTTGCTGCGGATAGTGGCCATAGGTGGGCTGCAGGTAATCGGGCATATCGATCAATTCCTGAGGGTCGATAAAAGAGATGCGGAAGAGATGCATAGCAAACTCAACATTTCAGTTGCCTGGTTCGAAGTCATGATAGGGTAGTCCAAGAATTGTTTTCTAATTTCACTTTCGTGTGTTGACTGTTTATAGAGCCTGCGTTCTTTCATTCATTCCCTTCTAGTCGATCTTTAGACCCAACGATTGAATAATTATGGAACCTTTTGTCAATGCCACAGGACGACAGCTTCCATTGCACAGCGAAATTTCGTATCACCTTGGCCGACCAGTCCCAAATTTTAAATATCTACCAATAACTGTCTGTGATGCACCTCGTAGATTAGGAATGTTAGAAAAACCAAAATAAGCACACTAAAAATTGGAGACGGTTAAGCTCTGTAGTTAATCAGTTCATTGTCATATTACAAATTTGCATGTTAATCTTGTGATTAGAGTCGAATAGTGATGTCGGAATCATAAATCAAACAACGCGAATCTCTGCGCTGGTAAATCAAAATCCTGGTGGATCAGTACCACCCTTGTAAGATTCATTATGGTTCCTTCGACAACAACTAACAGAATATCCTGGCCAAATTCTACTGCGCCAATGACTGAATAATCCTAGTGTGTTGTATTGGTTCTTACTCAAGGACAATGATTGGATCTATTATTCTCAAGGAAAATTAATCTGTAAAAAGCTTGATCTTGATAGAAAAATGAGATTAAACTTCATTTAGATCTGTAAATTGGAACAGCACAGAGGTGCGCTTTCCACTAACGTAGGTGTACCCACAGGAAGAGATTTTGAGTCCAGTTCCCCTCAGGAGAACTTCAGACTCGTTCGGATCGATTGAAATGGATACACACAACTACTTTTCACTGATCACCTATCACCCATGTATATCATGAGTTGAGATAGTTCATTAGCTTGTGACAGGCCTGGTGAAATGATGTTCGCACAACGACATAAAGAGGTGCCGCACAGTCTTTTTTTTAATTCAACAATTTATTACACGGTGTACGTGATAATCTACTGACTGCTAGGGCAGGGCCTTGACTCACGATATCGGATACAATTGAGCCAGGTTCTGTACTACAAGAAGATACTAAGCGACGATGCGACATGGGAAGAAGGAGAGCGATGGGCTGCGAGGACACACTCGGGAGGTCAAGGCTGGCTCGTTCTGAGCTAGGAATGGTGTCCTGGGGGCATGTGGGGTGGTCGTTGAAGTTCCAGGGGGTTCCCTGGGTGTCAGGAAAGCGAATGCAGCCGGGTTGGATGTGAGGAAGTTGATGAAGTCTCCTATGCACGGAGAGGGAAGGGTGACTTGGCCTTTAGTGAATTTTGGGCACTCGGTGAGGATGTAGAGTCTCGTTCCGATGTTCGACTACATTGTGAAAAATTTCTGACTGCCTTAGCACGTGATCTCAAGCATGGGCTGTCGGCTGTCAGGATGATCAAATCAAAGGATGTTGCTTATGAGGAGGATATTCAGTTACTTCCGAAATCCAGTGAGTTTGTATCATTAGATTGTGATTTTCAAAATGTTTGACTATCCAGTTAAGACTCGCTATGTGGGTCGGGATCTCGAAGGCAAGTTGTGCCAATTTTTGGAGACCAAAACGGACCGAATTCGTCGTATCTTCAGGGAACCGTTTCTATGAGTGTGATGGTACCTCAATGGGTCGGTCTCTACAGCGTCTGCTCTTCGTTTTGTACTCACAAATGTCTTAGATCAGCGGACGAAACGGATAGTGCAATATAGAGATCCTTCGGATGTTTGGAATTACATTGGCGGCGGAAAGCGACTGCCAGGTGCGACTGCCTACATGATCAGAGGTATTCTTGTCTCTGATATTGCTTCCAGTCCAATGGAGTATGTGGTTATCACACACAAGAAAAGATCCACCTAACCTCGAAGTACGGATTTGTGGGTCCGAAGAACACCATCTGATGGGACACACATGTAGGAGCTTCAACGGGACCTAGAACGGCAGCAACGAGTGATTTCAAATGCGTTTCTGATTGAACAACGAGACATGGAAGAACGACACGAGCGACTCCGATTAGAGCAGAGCCTCAGGAAAGAAATTGCTGCGGACACGACACAGATTCAAGAACTGCAAGAGCCAAGTGTTCCATCCAACGACTCATCCATATATTCAAGTAAGAAGGATGGCACACCGCTTCTAGGGCAGGGGCTGTCACCAGCTTCTGATGAACCACAATCTTGGTCACCCCAGCTTCGGCGCAGAGGATAATTGTAAGTCAGCTCTAGAACCTTTTTTTGTATAAGTGTGTCCAATGTCCCTCTACAGGTTTTGCGTACCTGCTTTCTGGCATCAGAGTCTCCTTTCCTGTAGTTTTCATTCCTTGGATGTCGTCATTAAAATGCCTCATCGAGAGCATGATTGATTTAACACACCTGGGGCCATTCTTCACTTAGTACCAGTTGATGGCCCATTGGTTATTTCAACGTTCCTTTCGTAACATTGGTCTAGAGTTCGATGATTTGTTTCATTCATGTTTTAATCATAGTAATCCTGGAGGTGCGCCGAATAAACTATTTTCTTTCGAGTTTTTTTTTACAAAAGGACATTTGCCGTCCTTGTCGTCCAATAATGTCCTTTCCCAGCTGAAATGCTTCCTTTCGCTTTCTCTCACCGAAATCTGTGGATCATGGGTACATTCACAGGGTTTAACAAACGTGCCACAAACGTGCGTTTCCGGCGTAACTCCGACTCAATTCCACTGGCGCGCTAGCGCCAAAACGAATAGTATATTGAGGAGTGGCCAAGCCATTCGATGTAAGTCGTGTTTCCAGATGCAGGCTTTTGCTATAGCCCTGCTCTCCGCCTCGAATGTGCTCGGGAATCTGGAAAAATTCAATAAGAACATAGGTTTTCATTCACCATTCTTTGATGAACCTGCGGTGAAATTCTTTTGTGCAAGGAAGCTACCAATTGCTGAACAGACCAACGACAGTTTTCCCTCGATACGGTCGCTATAAGCCGTCGCAACGTCCAGCCTTTTCGCAGAGATGTTGTTGACGCGTCTAAATTCAAAGATATGGAGTATCCTGGTTTCTATGGTTCTGACTTCAGTAATGTAGGTTAGGCAACCTCAAAGGAATCAATCTTTCCCTGACACTTGAATCTCTCCAAGGCTCCGTTTGTTTGGAGCTCTGGTGTGAATTTTACGCATTCCAGTAAGCATCGATTCATGTTAGTTCCTCCGTCGCTCATCAAATCACATATCAGTTGCCAGTGTACGTTTGAACTTTACACATCTCCGTGTCAATGAATCCTGCAATCTAGGGTGATCCTCTCGACACTTCTGTCATTCTTTGGACTCGCGCGGAGCCCTTGTCTTCTGGTTCTGGCCAACTACCCGATCAGAATGTACCCGTATGCGTGTCCTACAAGATTGGCACTTCTAGCGATATTTCTGGTAACATAGTAGATTCTGGCGAAGCGTTTACCAGCTATGATATTGATTTCACCGTCAAAGTCGAGGCTACAGGACTGAAGGCCGATACAAAATACTTCTACCAGTTTGCAGACTGTACCAATCCTTCCATAGTCAGCCCGATCGGCACTACCAGAACCTTGGCAAGTAGCGACAGTGAGTCTGACTCTGGTCCTGATGGTCATGACGTACTCACGGAGTCTACCAGCTCCAGCTGAACAGGTCAACAGTGGCAAGCCTTTAACCTTAGCCGTGTTTTCTTGTTCTCAATTCCAAGCCGGTGAGTCACCATTCTAGGTGTTGATTGAATCCATTATCATCGTCCATCGATAGGATGGTTCAACGCATATGGCTTTGCAGCTCGCAACACTACTGCTGATGTATTTGTCCATCTCGGAGACTATGTGAGTAATGTAGAGCATGCACAGTATAGCTTTAGGCCTCAATCTTTGTTCCTAAAAGATTTACGAATCTGTTGGCAACGGTGCAAGCATTGGTCGTCAAACTCTTGGCAGGGAGCTAGCTACGATCCACGACTACCGCCAACGTTTGGGTCAGCATAGGCTAGACCCCGACTTACAAGCAGCCCATCAACATGCTCCTTGGATTACCGTTTGGTGAGTTTCCCATGACAAATTTAGATGCCGCACTGACCAGAATTTCTGACAGGGTATGTACTTTTCTCCAGAGCCCCATAAACTGACCAAATTCATACTATTCCCAGGATGATCATGAGGCAGGAGGCACATTCGCTACGAAATGGTCAATCGCTCACCTTTTGGACTTTCCAGGTTGCAGATAACACATGGAAGGCCGGATCGACGGACTCTAACGATACAGCTACAGGATGTTCATTTTCTTCCTCCGGTGCTTGTTTTACGGATAGAAAGTTTGCGGGTGTCCGTGCCTATCACGAATGGATGCCCATTCGCCAAGTAGATGCAAAAGATCAACTTCGCATCTGGAGGAATTTCCAGATTGGAAAATTACTTGACCTCACAATGCTTGATACTCGTGAGTGTTCGCTAGTTCTAATAACCTAGTGAGCCTAAATCAATCGAACTTCAGGTCAGTACAATCGCGATGTGACTGATGTAGGTCTTCCGTCTACTTATCAATGTCGAAAATTCACACATCTCTAAACTCTTTAGGTTGGGTATAATACTGGTGTGTTTGATACTTCACACCTGACCATTGATGCTCAGTATCTTCTGACATGTTATTACAGCCAGTAAGTTTGTCACTATTCTTCCAAGTCGGCCTGAGCGAATAGGTTGATTACAGTGGTCGTGACACTTGCTGATGAACCCAAGCGAAGTTTGATGGGAGCCAACCAAGAAAAGTGTATGTATCGCTTGATGTCTTTAGGACAGGCTAACCTTCTTTATACAGGGCTTCAGGATACTCTATCTGAGTCCAAATCCCGAGGAGCAATATGGCGTGTGATTGGGTGACTTCTTGTCTGCTTGCATTGCTGATATCATCCACTAATGCTATACCTTCTCAGCCAACAGATAGTCTTTACACAACTCCTTCGAGAGGGATGTACGTATAGTATATTTCATTCACTCTGCACTTAATTCAGTCGATACTGATTTACTGACTCAGACATCGACTATGTCAGTCGCCAGCTTCACAAATACTTACTCCATCCAAATTCATCATAGGATGCCTGGGATGGTTATCGAGCAAACAGAAACCGTATACTGGATAATCTATACCACGATCAGATTAGCAACGTTGCCATTCTATCAGGAGACAGCCACGCTAACTGGGTATCTGACCTCGCTCGTGAGTACTGAGTAAGTCGTCGACTGTAAGCAAAAGACTGACTGTAGTCTCTACACAGATGCAAATGACACTACAGCGTGCGTCTCAGTAAGATACTCGTCAAACTACTAAAACTTTTTTCATAGATACGATCCAACTACTGGACGGGGTGCCATCGGTGTCGAATTTGCTGGCACTGGTGTAACTTCTACAACCGGTCCTTTTGACGAGGAGACCTTCGAGGAAGCAGTCAATACGTCTTCCATATATGTTCGAGACAATATTGATCTACAATGGAGCGAAGGTTTTTACCGGGGCTTCTTCACGCTCCAGGTTTCACCCAAGACTCTCAACGCGACTTATTATTCCATGAGGGACGTAAGTAAGTGCCGATTCCCTTCTTCCTGAATATCGCAGTTCCCTGATACCGTTACATCTAAGCCTTCCGCAACTCAGATGGTTTTGCCATCGCGAGTTTTATCGTCAATGCCGACGAGAATCACTTGGCTCGTCCCGTCGCCGGAGGCAATGTGCTTTCTGGTGCGCTCAAATCCCAAGTTGTTAACTGAGTACCTTGTTCTATATTTACATTCGACAATGGATCATTATAAGTAGCGAGAGTCTATGCTTTTAAGGGTATCTGGAGGACCCGAATCCTTCAATTGAATCCAATCAAGGCATTCCTTGACGCATGTTATCAAACTTGCTTTTCTCATACTTGAGCCAGTTGTCGCCTTTGTGAAGTGGACCCATGGCATTCTTCACAATGTTGATGAGACTTTTGCCAGGTTGAAGATCCTTGCCAAAACCTCCTTCCATGTCATGCCTCTGTGCGCCTTTATCACCACTCAGCTCCCAGAACATGCTCCCGCCCAAACCTTCCTTCTTGATGTATTCACCTTTCCATTCTCCAACCACTTCATCATCAAAGCTGACCATCTCCTTCCTCTGAGTATCATACATCCAGCTGGCACCTAGCTTATGGTCCTGAGATACGTAAGAGCCAGGAAGAGGAAGGACTCGGTAGTCATAAACGCCTGCTTCCCAAGTTCCTTGTCCGACACCAGAAAAGGGATGGCCAGGACCCTGAGTGTTTGAAAAGGAACGACCATAGAGTGGAATTCCGAGAACGAGTTTCGAGCGGGTAACGCCGTGGGAATGGTAATATTGAACAGCGTCGTTAGCGTTCAGTGGTGAACCATAGAGGTTGGCTTGGTGATTAGTCTTCATATCCCAGGACCCAGCTACAAATGCATCAAATTGAATTATGGGAGCCACACTCGAATTCGTGGCTCAACATACAAAAGTCATATGCCATCAAATTCCAGAAATCAAGATATTTGTTCATCTCAGTGATGTGGAGCTTCTGATAATTATCTGGACCACAGGGAGCAGCGATCTGGCTCTCACATGTAAGACCCTGAATTCAATCTGGATGAGACAGACACACCGTGAGGAGGAAGTGATAGTTGGCTTTCTTAACTTCTGCGTGTTGGTCTAGAGCTTTGCGGAGTTCTTTCAGAAGGGCGAGATACCCTCTAGCTTGATCATCGTTGGTCGGATATTCATAGTCGATGTCCAGTCCATCGAAGCCATAGTCTTCTAGTATCTGAACAGCAGATTTGACGAATTCAGAGCGAAGAGCCGGATTGACAACGACCGGGTGGAAAGATGGAGAATAAGTCCAACCGCCGATGCTCAAAATATTTTTCAAGTGCCTGTTCTGCTTCTTGAGCATATATATAGCTTTGAGATTGCCGTAGAGGTTCGTCCCAGGATCATTCCAGGAGTCGCCTGGATAGTGAATGTCCTGGTCAGCCCAGAGGTCTGAAAGGAAGACAGTGCCAGTGTCGGACTTGATATTGGCGAAGGCATAGAGAATGTGCCTATATGCGTCCTTAGTCAAGATGGCCGAAGGAACGGAAATCAGCCATACGTCAGATCCTCGACTGGAATCAATGAGGGAGGAAATTTGCGCCCATAAATACCCCTAAAGTGCATCAGGAGATCTACATGTAGTCCAATATGATTATGGGATACCAGTTAGTGAAGCTAACAGGGAGAGTCGACACACGTGGCTTGCATGACAGACGAGAAACTCACTATCCAACACTGTATTTACCACTGTCGATAGACATATCGGATATCTGAGACGACGGACTGACTGATGGTATGGTTGCAGGAGAACGAGTCTTGTATGGCCAGATGGAAATCAGTCCCCAGACGAAAAAAGCAGCCACAAGAAGACAGATAGGCAAGTAACAACAGCGCCGACGGTATGTGCGTTGTTCTGAGGGGTCAGCAGAGCCTGAATCCTGAGTAGGGAGTGGCTTGTAGATGCCCGGGGCCATTGTTATACAAATCTGAGGCGTACAGCCACCATCAACTGCATCAACTGCACTGGGTGTTCGACCCTATTTTATTCCGTAACTTTAAAACTTAAACTAGTTCTCTCTTCTTA
>Ga0153999_1000945_pt1 | contig 12047 bp, 8 predicted proteins | sample TSNC083MetaG_FD_104675 | JGI IMG/M metagenome (GOLD analysis project Ga0153999, IMG submission 104675) | Attine ant fungus gardens microbial communities from North Carolina, USA - TSNC083 MetaG | ecosystem: Host-associated > Fungi > Mycelium > Unclassified | place: USA: North Carolina, Lumber... | reverse complement strand
TAATTACGCCAAATCTCTCCAAATCAATTCTTGCAAAGCGGTAACACAAAGATTCTGCCGGCGTACCATAAACACCAAAGGCAATACCTGACTCTTTTTTCCATTTATCCGTTGTTTCTCTTAGATGATTCATTATACGTAATGCAAACTCAGAACCTTCTTTAGTCGTATGGCTGACCCCTCTCATTAATTTAGTAACTTCATATAAGCCAATATAACCCAGAGAGATAGTCGAGTACCCATTATGGAGCAATTTATCAATTGTTTCGCCTTTTTCAAGCCTTGCAATAGCACCATACTGCCAGTGGATTGGACTTACATCGGATAATGTTCCCTCCAATGCTTCATGACGGCACATTAAGGCTTCATAGCATAATTGTAAACGTTCATCAAAAAGCTTCCAGAAGATTTCTTCATTCCCCCTTGAAACAATTCCAATCTGAGGAAGATTTAAACTGACAACACCCTGATTAAAACGTCCTTCAAACTTATAGTTACCGTTTTCATCTTCCCATGGCGTTAAAAAGCTTCTGCAACCCATGCAGCTAAATACATTACCCTCATAATTTTCACGCATCTTCTTTGCCGAAATGTAGTCCGGATATAAACGTTTTGCTGAACATTTAACCGCAAGCTTTGTAATATCATCATACTTGCCGCCCTTTAAGCAATTATGTTCATCCAGCACATAAATAAGCTTTGGAAATGCCGGTGTTACATAAACGCCCTTTTCATTCTTAATACCCTCCAGCCGCTGCTTTAAAATCTCTTTAATAATCATTGCATTCTCTTCGATATACTCATCCACTGGGTCAAGATTGAGGAATATTGTAACAAAGGGTGATTGTCCATTGGTCGTCATTAATGTATTAATCTGATACTGAATGGTCTGTACACCTGATTTTAATTCATCTTCCAGACGGCTTGCAACAATCTTTTCAATCATATCAGCATCAATATCTTCTCCAAATTGCCCGGTAATCGCATCTTTATATTTATCATAACTTTTACGCAGGTACTTGCCCAAATGGCGTACATCCACCGATTGTCCACCATATTGGCTGCTAGCCACTGCTGATATAATCTGAGTCATGACTGTACAAGCCACCTGAAAGCTTTTAGGGCTTTCAATTAATTTCCCGTTCATTACAGTGCCGTTATCAAGCATGTCCTGGATATTAATTAAACAGCAATTAAAAATAGGCTGGATAAAATAATCCGCATCATGAAAATGAATCGTTCCTTCTTCATGAGCCTTAGAGATTTTTTCAGGAAGTAATATCCTCTTTGTCAAATCTTTTGAAACCTCTCCGGCAATCAAGTCTCTTTGCGTTGAGGCAACGGCTGCATTCTTGTTGGAGTTTTCTTCCATGACATCGATATTGCTGTTCTTTATCAAAGCCAATATAGATTCATCGGTTGTATTGGCCTTTCTTACCAGTTCACGAGTGTAACGATAAATAATATATGTCTTAGCAAGGACAAACTTTCCTTCAGCCATAAGCTTTTGCTCTATGATGTCTTGAATATCTTCAACCAGCATACGCTTGCGGTTGCGATTTTCAATATATAATACAATGGACTCAATCATTTCTTCATTGACTTTCTCTTCCTCGGGAACTTCCACATTGGCTTTATTAATCGCTGTGATTATCTTGCTGCGATCATAGTCAACCTCTCTCCCATCTCTCTTAATAATCTTCATCTTAAATTTCTCCTCGTACATTATCTAAAAAATAAATATCTGCTCTTCATTATAGCACTCCTTAATTCAAAAATCCAGGTAAATTATCTACACAATATAGGTCTAATAAATTACATCTATACTATATAACGTTAATATTTATTTTATATGATATTGAATAAATAGCTCTTTTTACACCTTAGGCAAAATTAATAAAATTACACCGTAATCTATTATCAAAATATATATTTTCTATAAAAAATATGTTAAAATACAATAAAGGCCACATAATACAATAAAGATGAAATGGAGGGATTCACATATGATTAGTACCTCATCAGAAGATTCTTGTGATGTTTTCACGCTGGAAACAAAAAGTACCGGTTATATTTTTCAAGTAACAAAGTATGGGCATCTGGAGCACATTTATTACGGCTCTAAACTGACCAATTACGATTTAGATGGCCTGCGCCGGAAAAGAACCGTGGTCATCGGCTCAAGCATCGTTTATCATCCGGAGGATCCCCTCTACGCACTGGACGCGCTTTCATTGGAATGGTCCGGTATCGGCCGGGGCGACTACCGATTTTCTCCGGCTGAACTTAAAATGCCTGATGGAAGCTTTGTGTGTGACTTCGTCTATAAAAACCACAAAATACATAAAGGCTGTGTGTCATCTGATAAGCTTCCTTCCGCCTACGAAGGAGATGAGGGCGCAGAAACTCTGGAGATTTTATTGGAAGATAACTGTGCTCAGGTAGAAGCTTCTCTATTTTACACTGTTTTTGAAAAGAGTAACGTGATTTCCCGCAAGGTCATTTTGACAAACCGCAATCCTTCTCCCTTAACTATCCGCAGACTGATGAGCATGTGCGTGGATCTTCCAAATCAAGATTTCCGCATGATTACCTTTGATGGAGGCTGGATTAAAGAAACCCACCGCCACGACCACCCGCTTCAGTATGGAATAACCATCAATTCATCTACCACCGGTGAAAGCAGCAATCGTCACAATCCCGGATTTTTATTGGCTTCTTCCGATACCATTGAAGATCGAGGTAATGTCTATGGCTTTAACCTGATTTACAGCGGAAACCATATGGGCTGCGCAGAGCTTTCAGAACGTCAGCTTATCCGTATCTGTCTCGGCATAAATCCCCATTGCTTCGAATGGGCGCTAGGGTTTGGAGAATCCTTTGAGACACCCGAGGCTGTTATGACCTACAGTGCTTCTGGCTTCAACGGTATGAGCCAAAATTTTCACAGCTTTATTAACCATCATATTATCAGAGGTGAATGGAAGGAAAAAGAGCGCCCGGTTCTCATCAATAACTGGGAGGCACACTTTTTTAAATTTAACCAAAGAAAGCTCCTCCGTCTGGCCCGGCGGGCTAAAAAGCTGGGTATTGAGCTGTTTGTCTTAGACGATGGCTGGTTTGGTAATCGGAATAACGACCATGCCGGTTTAGGCGACTATTCGGTTAACCGTAAAAAGCTTCCCAAAGGCTTAAACCACTTCGCCATGAAGCTTAAGAAGCTTGGGCTGGATTTTGGGCTATGGTTTGAACCGGAGATGGTAAACCCTGACAGCGACCTATTTCGCCGCCACCCAGAATATGCGATAACCCTTCCCGGAAGAACGCCAACCCTTGGAAGAAACCAGCTTGTCTTAGATCTCTGTAACCCCAGGGTACGTGACTATATTGTCAGCTCTGTTTCACATATTCTCGATGATGCGGATATTTCCTATGTGAAATGGGATATGAACCGGCATATCTCAGAGGCCTTCTCTCCTTGTCTTGACAATCAAGGTGAGTTTTTCCACCGCTATATATTAGGACTCTATGATATACTCGCCCGGATTTTTAAACCCCGCCCACATATTCTGCTGGAATCCTGTTCCAGCGGAGGCAACCGTTTTGACCTGGGACTTTTGTGCTATTCTCCCCAAATATGGGCATCGGACGACACCGATCCGGCAGAGCGTCTTAAAATTGTATCCGGACTTTCCTACCTTTATCCACTTTCCACTATTGGCGCTCATGTCAGTGAAGCCCCCCACCAGCAAACTCTCCGGGAAACCCCCATTTCTACCAGATTTAATGTGTCATGCTTCGGCTGCCTGGGATATGAAATGGATCTTAAGTACCTGTCTGCGGTGGAAAAGAAAGAGCTAAAGGATCAGATCGCCTTTTACAAGCAGCATCGGAAGGTCTTCCAATATGGCCGCTTTAGCCGCATTGACACAGGCAAATCTAACAAGGTCCAATGGCAGTGCGTCGCCCCTAATAAGGATAGCGCCGTCACCGGATTTTTCCAAACCCAGTCTCATGCATCGGAGGCACCTGATTTACTCCGTATCCCCGGACTTGAACCGCTTCGGCGCTATGAGATCCGGACAAAGCCGCAGCGACTGTTTATCAAACGATTTGGCCAACTGGTAAAGCATATTCTCCCAATAGAATTAAACCCTGGCGGTATGATTCTGCGTCTGGCAAACCGTTATTATGCATTACAAGACTGTGTGGAGCATTACAAGGCAGGAGGGGATACTCTGGAAGAAGGGATATTCCTAAATGATCAGTTCATGGGCAGCTATTATAATCCACAGACAAGGCTCCTGGGTGATTTTGGCTCAAATCTGTATGTTGTTGAATCGGAGGTAGAACAATGAATTCAAAACGAAACCGTTATACATTTGGAATAGGCACAATTGGAAGGGATATGGTCTCTTCACTGGTCAGTATGTACTTAATATTTTATTTAACTGATGTTATTGATCTGCCGACAGGTATGCTGTGGTGGATTACAGGCATTATTCTGGCCGCCCGGGTTTTTGATGCCTTCAATGACCCGGTTATGGGTCTTATCGTTGACAATACTCACACCCGCTTTGGCAAGTTTAAACCATGGATTGCCATCGGCGCCCTTTTATCAGGAACTTTGACCATTTTGCTTTTTACGGATTTCCACCTCACAGGCACAAGCTTTATTCTCCTGTTTGCTTTATTATATCTTACCTGGGGAATAAGCTTTACCGCAAATGACATCTCCTACTGGTCGATGATGCCGGCTTTGAGTGTTAACCAAAAAGAGCGGGAGAAAATAGGCTCCGTCGCCCGGATATTTGCGAATATCGGACTTTTCTTTGTAGTCGCTGGAATTGTCCCAATTTCAAATGCAATAGGAGAACGCTTCGGAAGCCTCCAAAAGGGATATTTCTACTTTGCAATAATTGTCGTGGCCATTATGTGGATAGGGCAATGCATTACGCTCTTTGGTGTAAAGCAGGATAAAATCATCTCTCAGGATAATCAGCACACTTCTTTGCGGGAGCTATTGAAAATCATCATTAAAAATGACCAGCTTTTTTATACCGCCCTCTGTATGGCGCTATTTATGGTAGGCTATGTGACAACAACAAGCTTCGGCCTGTATTATTTTAAATATGTCTACGCAGATGAAGGGATGTACTCTATCTTTGCAGTCGTCCTGGGTGTTTCCCAGATTGCGGCCTTACTGATATTTCCACTATTTAGCAAGCGCTTTGAACGAAAAACCCTCTATACCGGTGCCATTATTCTCGTCACCGCAGGCTATGTCATATTTTTCTTTGCCCCGACAAATACGATGCTTTTTATCGGAATGGCCGGTATCTTAATCTTTATCGGACAGGCCTTTATACAGCTCCTGATGTTGGTATTTCTAGCGGATACCGTAGATTATGGACACCTAAAGCTGGGCCGGAGGAATGAATCAGTGACTTTCTCACTGCAGCCCTTCATTAACAAAATGGGCGGCGCAATCGCCAGCGGTATTGTCGGCGCAGTCGTTATTCTTTCAGGAATCAAGGTCGCAGATTCTGCTGCAGACGTGACGACAGAAGGTGTTTTAATGGTAAAGACGGCAATGATGATCCTGCCACTTATTTGTATCCTTATAAGCTATGTCGTTTATCGTAAAAAATATATCATTGATAAAGAAGCCTATGAAAAAATCATTAGAGAACTTAAGGATCGCGGCGAAATTTTACCAGCCGCAGATGAGGAGAATTGATGATGAAATATACACTTAAAAGTAAAGTCAGGGATGTTTGGAAAAACCCCGTGGGTCATGATATCCTCTCCAAAATTTTACTGCAGCTAAATCTTCCTTCTATTTTGATTACCAATCCTATTGTCTCCCATCTATCACTTAAGCGGGTGAAGGCATTTGCCGGAGAACGCCTTAGCGAGGGCTTCTTTGAAACCTTAATAGATCTCCTCTCAACTGTGGAAGCTTCCCCTAAGGAGGAGGCCAAACAAGCATTTAAAGAAGCTTGGTGGAAGGAAGCTGTTTTTTATCAAATTTATCCCAGAAGCTTCATGGATTCTAACGGCGACGGCATCGGAGACCTAAAAGGGATTCTGATGAAGTTAGATTACCTTAAAGCACTGGGTGTGGATGCCCTTTGGCTTTCGCCTATTTATGACTCTCCAAATGACGACAATGGCTACGACATTCGAGACTATGACAAAATTCTTGATGAGTTTGGTACTATGGAAGATTTTGAGGCTCTTCTTGATGGTGTCCACCTGCGCGGTATGAAGTTAATTATGGATCTGGTAGTCAATCACACCTCCGATGAGCATATTTGGTTTCAGAAGGCTCTTAATGATCCTTCATCGCCTTACAGAGACTACTATTTTCTCCAGCCGGCTATGGAAAATACACCTCCAAACAACTGGACATCCTTTTTTAGCGGCTCTGCATGGAATCATTATAAAGAGCAAAAGCTCTGGGGACTTCATCTATTTTCCAAAAAGCAGATGGATTTGAACTGGGAAAATCCTGCCCTTCGGGAAGATGTCTACGGGATGATCAGAGGTTGGTTAGGCCGGGGGGTTGATGGCTTTAGGCTGGACGTCATTAATTATATTTCCAAACGCCCCGGTCTTCCCTACGGAGATGAAACCATCGGCACAATGATGGGATATTGCGGAATTGAGCACTATTTCTATGGACCAAGGCTCCATGAATATTTGCGGGAAGTCCGTAAAAAAGCCTTTGCTCCTTATGATGCTTTTTCCGTCGGAGAAACGCCTGGTATCGGAATGGAAATGAGCAGGCAGCTCACCGCTTCAGACAGAGGTGAACTGGATATGGTCTTTTCGTTTGACCATTTGGAAACACCGGGTCATACCCGTTTTGATGACTACATCTATGATTTAAATTATCTAAAACAGTATCTTATGGATTGGTCCCTTAATTACGGAAATGACTGCTGGCAAACCCTCTTTTTTGAGAATCATGACAACCCCCGTATGGTTTCTAAAGTTGATCCTTCAGGACGATTTAGAGTCCAGGTGTCAAAACTTCTCGCAATGCTTCAGCTAACACTCCGGGGGACGCCTTTTATTTTTCAGGGACAGGAACTAGGTGCGGTGAATAAGGCATTTAAAAATATTGATCAGATTCAAGATGTGGAAAGTATCGGTCTCTACCATGAACTGATAAATAGCGGTATGAGTGAAGAAGCCGCATTTTCTAAAATACGTTCTGGTACCCGCGATCATGCACGTACGGTCATGCAGTGGGACAACACGGAAAACGGCGGATTTACCGTGAATACGCCATGGATTATTGGAGACGGCGATGAAGCAAGGTGTAACGCCGCGGAGCAAATGGAAAATCCGGAGTCAGTGCTTCGGTTTTATCAAAGTTTAATCGCTTTGAGAAAAGAAAACAAGGCTTTGATTTATGGCGAGGTATATTTTATCAAACCAAAGAGGAAAAACTATTTTGCCTATACAAGGGAAATGAATGGGGATCAATATGGTATAGAGTGCAATTTGAGTGCTCATTCGTTAACAAGAAGTATGAAATGGAATCATCTATTGCTTTCCAACTTTAATGGAAATGACAAAATACTTAAGCCTTATGAAGCGCGGCTTTATCATTTGACAACCTAAAAAGATATATTAGCATAAATTATATTTTTTAAATTTCTCATAAAGTTGACTCCTTGTTATCCCCAATATTATAGCTGCTTTGGATTTATTTCCGCCCGTCTTTTCAAGTGCCTGTAATATTGAATTTTTCTCAAACTGATCTTTTTGATAGGACAAAGATCCTTGTGTTGGCTGAGTCAAATTGCTCGTCATCATTTTTTGATATATACGCGGCATAAAAAAATCAAAATGATCAACTTCCAATATACCATTAGACGACATCACACATGCACGTTCTAGCACATGTTCTAATTCTCGGATATTACCCGGCCACTTATAGTTATAAAAATGTTGAAGCATATGATCTGAAATACCTGTAATATGACAACCATGAATTTGGTTAATCTTCTGAATGAAGAATTCACATAGCAATGGTATATCTGGAAGGCGTTCATGTAGTGATGGGATATGCAATTCGATAGTGTTAATTCGAAAGTATAAATCCTGGCGGAAGGTTCCATCAAAAACCATACTTTCAATATTTTGATTCGTGCTGCAGATAATTTGTGTATCAAGTTTAACTGTTTTATTGCTGCCTACACGCTCCAGTTCTTTCTCCTGTAAAACTCTCAGTAGTTTTGATTGTAATTGCATCGGCATTTCACCAATCTCATCTAAAAGCAGGGTCCCTTTATTTGCCAATTCAATTTTACCAATTTTACCGCCTTTTATAGCACCTGAAAAGGCTCCTTCAATATACCATCTGCTTCTCACCAATTGCAGATAAAATTAAAGCTCCCAAATTTGACTGGGAGATTCCATTTGTAAAAAATACTTATACCGTACCTTTTGCAAATACATTTCAGGATATTGAAGACTATATCCGTATCATGGGGGATAATGGAACTAAACCTGAATTTGAAGTTTATGAGATTGGTATGCTAAGTAATATCGCCTATTTTATTCGCAAAGGAATGCTTAAGGAACCGGTATATATACAGTTTGTTTTAGGTATTATGGGAGGTCTTCCGGCAACAATGAATAATTTACTTTTTTTATATAATAGTGCAAACGAAATTCTGGGAGATAATTTTGTATGGTCTTGTGCCGCAGCGGGTAAGGATCAATTTGATTTGACTACGGCAGCTATGTTATTAGGAGGAAATATTAGAGTCGGCCTGGAAGATAACTTATATGTTTCTAAAGGTGTATTGGCAAAGTCTAATGCCGAACCGGTTGCAAAAGTTAAGCAGATACTAACGCTTATGGGACGTGAAACTGCTACACCAGAAGAGGCGCGGGAAATCCTTGGCCTTTCATAGAGTTAAAAAGAAAAGGGGGAGTTTTTTTGATACAGATAATTGGTTTATTGATAGCTATGGCAGTGTTGGTAGTTTTAGCTTTTAAGAACTGGGGAATGATTCCAGCATCAATACTTGCGGCAATATTAATTGTTATAATTGATTGACGCTAATAAAGCTCATGTTGATGCATTAAATGAAAAAGGAGCAACCGTTATAGGAAAGATGAACCTTGAGAATATTCCGGTTAAGGCCATGACCCCTGAACAAATGGAGGGGATTTATGATATTGTGATTTTGCTGGCTAAACAAACTTATAATGAGGTGGCTTTAAAGCAGCTTAAGCCCCATTTGAACGATGAAAGCGTTGTTTGTACTCTGCAAAATGGTATCCCTGAAGAATCTGTAAGTAAAATCATAGGTGCTAAGAGAGTTGTCGGAGGGGTTGTCGGCTGGGGAGCGACATGGACAGCTCCCGGTATATCAGAACTTACATCAGATATTTCAGCAATGCGTTTTGAAATTGGGGAAATAGATGGGAAAATCACAGAACGTATTGAAAAAATCTCAAAAATACTAAATATGGCAGGCACCTGTGAAGTTGTAACAAACTTAATGGGGTTACGTTGGACTAAAGTCATTCAAAACGCTACTTTAAGTGGTATGTCAGCCGCATTGGGAACAACCTATGCCAGGATTCTGGATGATGAAAAGGCAACGGCATGTGCAGCGTATGTTGGTAATGAAATCGTTAAAATAGTAAGAAAGAGAAATATTCAATTAGAGGATTTGGTACCAGGCTGGAGTTTCTATCGTTTGGCATTTTATGATTTAGAAGGACTTGAAAATTCCAAAACATGGCTGCGTGAATACTTTAAACCGCATCGGCCTTTAAAAGCAAGTATGCTGCAGGATATGGAAAAAGGTATTAAATGTGAAATAGATTACATTGTAGGCATTTGTAGTGAATGGGGCAGAAAAGTCGGCATAGCCACACCTACATGCGATACAATTATTTCAATTGTAAAGGATTTTGAATCAGGTAAAATAACAATGCCTACAATGGAATGCCTGATCCGGTTTGAATCACCTTTCGTGCATTGAAATCAACCAAAGTAATGTGCCGGTTTTAGTTACAATGAAGGCAGGTACCCTCCATTGAGATATCTGCCTTGTTGGCACATGTTTAATTTTTTAGCCTGAATCAATCAATTGAAAAGATTTGCTCGCTTAAAACCTTTATCAGTTGATTAGATGTTGATACTAACATAACCGGCTCCTCCTGCTCTAATCGCTTCACATCTCCATCTCCATAAGTGACTCCAATACAATCAATTCCGTTTGCCCTGGCTGCTGTTACATCACTGTATGTATCTCCTACATATACACATTTAAAAAGCCTCGGTTCCTTTTCCAGCAAGAATGCCAGCAACTGCGTCTTTGTCGCTGATTCTGAAAAAGAATCCACAGAGAGCCACGCGTGAAAATAAATATTCCATCCTTTGCTATATAATATATTTTCCAATGCTGATAAAGGTTTTAGCGTCACAATATAACAAGGGATATTATGTACCAGACATTGTTGTAAAAAATTTTCTATCCCTGGAAACAGCCTTGTATGGATAAATTTATTATGGGACCGGTAATGCTCCCGAACATCCTTCCAAAAGGAGTCATAGAGATCATATGACGGCTTCGGCTGCAAAGCACAAAAGATATCTTCTTCAGACGCTCCCAGATTGGCCCTATTTGTACGATAGCTATCCAGAAAGTGGCAGCCGATCTTGGAGGCTGCATATTCCAGAGAGATCCAAACATCTTCCTCTGTGTCTGCTAATGTTCCATCAAAATCAAAAATGACTGTATTATACTTCAATATATTATTCCTTTCCGGTTCCACCCTTTGCAAAACACCATCTGCTCCAAATGGTCCCAATTACAACGAGCACGGCACCAAGACATACATTTTTATCTATATTAACATGCAGCATCCCAGCAGTAATAGCGGTAGATATAATCGGAAGAAAATTAGATGCCAATACAACCAGCAGCATATTTCCTTTTTTGATGGCTAAATTCCATCCGATATTTGCTATGTAAGATACCAGAACAGACTGAACAAGCAATTCAAAAATAATCTCAGATGAAAATTGTCTGGGTTCCTCTAATCCAATGGATATAATACCCAGCAACACACCACAGGCAAGCATGAAGATACCCACGCCATCTGATTGTCCTTCTTCTGCAAAAAGCTTTGTGAAATTCGTATAGAGTGCCCAGGAGACAGCAACTGCCAACCCAAGTACATAAGCCGTTCCATTACTAAATAGAACACGTATAATCTGCTGTAACCCTCCTGATGTATCCATTCCCAGCTTTGCAATTATTATACCAGTCAGGCTAATAGCTACACTTACCACCAGCCAGCGGGATGCCTTTTGTTTCAACATAGGTATAGTCAATACCAGAGTAAATAAGGGCCATAGAAATTTAACTAAAACTAAAGTCACTACTTCGGAACTATCTACTATATTTACGGAAATATACGATGTTGCCGTATAAATAATAAAGAGTGAACCACATAGTATCCAATATTTTTTAGATCGTCCTTTAAAACTGCCAAGACCCCCTCTAAACAGCATTTGATGTCCTAAAGCCAACAAGCCGCCAATCATATTTACAATGGCAGCAGCTGTAAATGCTCCCAGGCTGGTTCCTAATGTTCTCGTAAATGCAGGACTGGTTCCCCAGATAATAATTACTATTAATCCAATCAATGTGTATTTTTTTCTGTCCATTCGTACATTACTCCTGTTCTCCTGCCTCAGCATTTCCTTACTAATATTTAGAAATAAAAATACTAATCATTTGCTAATAAGAACGTAATGTACTATATAACAGATCCATGAATCCTTCAAAGTCTAATTCCAGACCCGCCTCAGCATTTGGAGTTTCTCCCCTCCATTCCATTGTAGGCTCTCTATGGAGGTCTATTTGGGGATTGCTGCCCCTTAGATGGCGGTAATCACATACGGTCATTCCCCTTGTGAACTCTCCTTTTAATTCTACCGTGATATGCATTGGTGCCCCTTTTATTAAATTAGGGTCTATTATCCATGCAACCGCACATGC
>Ga0153999_1000944_pt1 | contig 12052 bp, 19 predicted proteins | sample TSNC083MetaG_FD_104675 | JGI IMG/M metagenome (GOLD analysis project Ga0153999, IMG submission 104675) | Attine ant fungus gardens microbial communities from North Carolina, USA - TSNC083 MetaG | ecosystem: Host-associated > Fungi > Mycelium > Unclassified | place: USA: North Carolina, Lumber... | reverse complement strand
CCGGAGATCGGCGCATTCGGGGAGCCGCACATTCGAGCGCCTTCTCCATCCGGCTATGGTTTTTGCTGGTGACTGCATGGGCGCGCCGCGCACGCCTGCGCTTTTCCAGTGCTGTGCGGGCTGTCTGCGCCGCCTTGAGCCGCACCTGTTCGGGTTTCGGCGCATCGGCGATATCGTCGTAAGGACCAAGCCCTTTCGCACGATCGAGCGCCGCACGCTCTTCCGGTGTGTAATCGAGAAAGGCCGTTTCCAGTCCGATCCGGCCACCAAGTTTTTGTGCGATCAGTCGAACACGACTCGCTCCGGCGGCATAATCCCAATGAGTTCCCGTCCATGCCAGCCAGTCGCCACCCGGGACGCCATCCTGCGCCAGCACGGCCAGATCATCGCCAAAATGCCGGAGCAGGCGCTCCGCGTTATCCGTGTCCGAATGGTCGAGTACCGCGCAAGCTTCGACGATCGCCATATCAGCGTCATCAACCCCCAACGAAGAGGGCCGCTCGCCGTCATCGCCCAATTCGTCATCCGCATTACCGGCAGAGGGTTGCGACTTGGCATTCTCCGTCCCCTGTCGGGTTTCGGGTTTCGGAGCCTGTACCCTTGCCGCACCACGATACGAACCACGCCGTTCGGCCCGCTCCCGCGCCTCCTGCTCGATTGCGGAAAGGTCGCGCGGCTGGCGTTTGCCACTCTCAAGGCCGGAACGAATCGTATCCTGTACGGATTTCAGCCCGTCCGCCCGTACCAAGCCACAGCGTACTGCCGCATCTTCAAGGCCGCTCTGTGCCATGCTCTCGGAGAGCACCCCGGCACCCACCAGAGTGCCGAGCGCAAACGCCGCCCGGTTCAGCTTGTCATTACGGCCACCTTCGGCACAGCCCGCAACATCGCGCGTTTCCCGCTCAAGAGCTGAGAGTGCATATTTCCGCCGCGCCTCCTCTACCGCGTCTTCCGTGGAAGGCATCGCGGCCACGCTGGTAGAGGGCGCAGCGTGAAACGGCTCCCGCCGCAGGATGAGATCGAGCAATCGGGCCGGAGCCTGCGGGAAGCCCGTGCCTTTCCGCGCCCATTCATAAGTGTTGCCATTCTCCATCTTCGACGGCGGCAGAATGACGTATCCGCCTTCGCCACGCACATCGACATGCCGGACAATCTCTTCCGGCACTTCCTCAACCTTGGAAAACAGATTCGCCCGGTTGCCGAGCTTCTCGCCTTCGGGAAGCGCCGGATAAGCATACCACAGGTGGTATCCGCCGGATTGTGTCCGCACGATCGGCGGGATGCCGACCTCTCCGGTTTCCATGTCCAGCGCACCGTCAAAGCCGCCGCACCATTCGGCGAGCGCTTCATGCATTGCACCAACGTCATGCTCACGCGGATCGAGATCAACCACGAAGGTGCCGGAAGAAGGGCCGGTGCGCGCACCGATCAGTGCTTTTGGAAAGCGCTGCCACCATTCCCGGATCTGCGCTTCATCGGTTGTGGCAAGGTATAGCCCGCCATCCTTCGCGCCGGGCGCGGATTCTGCAGGCGTCAAAGGCCGCTTGTTAACCGGCGAGCACGGGAAAACTGAAACGCCCCTTGCGGCATAGGAAAGGGCCGCCTTCAAAAATGGATTGCTTGCGTTCATGCTGCACTCTCAAATTTATTGATCTGATTTCCCCACACGTCCCAACCCGGGCGTTGGGTGCGGGCGAACATTTCCAGCTTTGGCACGTCGCCGGTCAGGTTCACGATGGATTCAGCGATTTCATCCGGCTTGCGGGAATGTTCGCGCAACGGCGAAAACACTACCTGCGCTTCACCTTGGCTCAAGCGCTCATAACCTTTGCCGCGTGTCGCCAGCCAGCAGAGTTCCATACCGGCGCGCGTGTGATAGCCAAGCCCTTTGCGGACATCTTCACCAGCATAGAACAGCCGATCTTGCCCGCCTTTGATCTTCACCCAACAATAGGCGATCGTCTTGAACTTGAAGCCCCAGGCATCGATCAGGCGCAAAGCCTCGGGCAGCATCGGCTGCACAACCCACATGAACAGCGCCGCATCCTTGGCGGTGATCTCTGCAACCGACATGGCGCACATATCGTCCAGCGTCATGCAATCGTAGTGCTGTACCGCGCCGCGATCTTCGCCCCTGTGTGACCACGGCTGAAACAGCCATGCCGGATCGGCGTAAATCACGCGGTAATCTGAACGGGGCACCATGAGCTTGCTCATGCCGCCCGCCTTTCCTCAGCCGCCACAGCCTGCCGAAGCAGCTTCGAGGCGGCACCCCATACGGTTGAACCGGCGATAATCTCGCGGACGCGGGCGTTAGGAATGCGGAGAATAAAAGCAATAAACCAGACCGGCTTACCAGCCTTATGCATGTTGCGGCATATGGTGTGCCGCCGCCGGTAATTCGGCTTTACGATTGTATATTTCATTTGATCACTGCCAGATTGGGAGTGGCTTTAAGAGTGGCCAGCGTCCGCCGCAGGGGAGCGACGGCGCGCTCCAGTTCCGACGCCGAGCGGTCGAACATTTCCGCCTCCGCTGGCGTCACCTTGCCGTCCGCAAGCGCCGTAGCGCCCGCTGCCATCACTTCGGCGGCGGCACGCACCACTTCGGCGTGATCGCTCATGACGGAAAAGGAGGTTTCCGGAGCTTCGTCCGGCCCGGAAATGCGGCGTCCGTTCAGGTCCGCAAGAACCCGGGTAATGAATGGTTCGCCGCAATCGCGTTCGAGTGCGAGCATCGCGGTGATAGGGATGATTCCCTCATCGCCCACCGATTGCCACCGGCTCACCTCGCTTTTGGAGGCGCGGGCTATCTCGCCTGCGCGGACAACGCCGCCACAGACTTTGATAAGGTCTCGCGTGGCAGCCTTGACGCGATGGAACCACTCATCTGATATGGGGTACATGTGGGTAAAGCTCCGCCGTCAAGGGGAAAACGCATGTCGTTTTCCCCTATCGGGAATGATTTTTAGGGGTCAGAGTGCGGATCAGATCAACGAGAGACGAACCACCATGAACGCGAAAGAAAGAAGGATTGCCGCCGCGAAGGCTGGCCTGAAGCAGGCTCTTGCCGATCTGGCGACATTGACGAACGACCATCACAGAGCCATCCCATCTGGAAGGCTGACGAAAGGAACTGCAATGAGCGAAGAATCCAAGAACGGGCAGAACCAGTGGATGGAACTGCAAGGCCGCCTGTTTGCCATGGAAGCAATGATTTCTCATCTGGTCTGGCGATGGGCGCTTGATCAGGAGCACCCGCCAACGGCTCTTGCAACCTATCTTCGCCCGTTGGAGGAAAAGGCGGCAGCGATGGCGGGAGACCCTGAGAATGATCAAGCGGCGATGCAGGCGGCGGTGGAGACGATACGGGGTATTGGCGAGAGCCTTGAACATGCCCTGCACGAAGAAACCTTGCGCCGGGCAACGCCGAAGGGTCCGGCCCACTCATAAGAATGAACCGCCTGTGATAGGGAAAAGCAATGACGTTGCTCACGCTTTTTCCTCCGGGTCTTTGTTCCCCTGAAAGGATTTAAGATGAACGATTTTGAAATCGAGATGCGCGGCAGACTTGCCATGCTGGAGGCTCTCACCACTACGTTGCTCGCCCACACGGCAGCCCACATCAGCAACCCCACTCAGTTTACGGTGCAGGTGATGGCCGACACTGAGAATAACCTTGAACGTCTGCACGAGCGGGCCGAAGGCAACGCGAAGAAAAGTGCGCAGGTTGCCATAGCGAATTTCCAGTCGCTCGGACGGCACCTGCTCGCCCACATCAACCGCCATGCCGACCCCGCTGGACGTGGGTAAGCAGAACTGTGGCTCATAATAGAAGTAGGGAGCCGAGAGACTCTTAACCGGGAGCATCCGCCGGAACGGTGCCGCAGTCTTGCGGCGCTGGAAGGGAATCACGTTGCTCATGATGAGTTCTGCCACAGTAATTATAGCGGCAATCTACACGCATCATGTTGATGATGTCAACGTGATTTATGTTAACATAATATGTGATAGGTGCGGTATGAATGAAATGCATGACAGATTAAGGCAAGCAAGGGAACGGGCTAAATTCCCGTCTGCACGTTCAGCCGCGATCAAGTACCATTGGCAACCATCTACTTATGCCGCTCATGAAAACGGACAAAACAGGTTCGACGAAAAGACTGCCAAGAAATATGCCAAAGCCTTTAAGGTATCAGCCGGATGGTTACTAACCGGCGAAGGACCGCAAGAGCAGAAGAACGTTATACCGGTTATGGGCTTTATCGGCGCGGGAGCCGAGATTATGCCGGAGTTTGAGCAAGTGCCGCCGGAAGGGCTTTTTGAGATTGAGGCCCCGTTCCCCATTTCAGAGGATGCTATCGCCTTTGAAGTACAGGGCGATTCCATGTGGCCCCGTTACGATGCAGGTGATGTTGTAGTCTGCTGGAGATTTTCCATATCTCCAGAAGAGGTTATCGGATGGGAAGCTGCGGTCAGGACCAGCGATGGTCGCCGTTTCCTCAAGCGTGTCCTGAAGGGTTCAATATCTGGTACTTTTGACCTTGAAAGCTATAATGCCCCAACCCTCCGTGGGGTACATTTGTCGTGGGTCGGTCAAGTCAACGCTGTCATTCGCGCCACAGACTGGCGGGCTAACAATCGACATGCGCGGAAAAAAGCGCTAGATGTTTTTAAGGCGCGAACTGCCTAACCGACCCCACTGACTTCAGCAAGCAAGTTGGCTCTTTATCGAGAAGAAATAAGCCGCTGCAATGCTTCCATGAAGGGGCGGCTAGCACGTTCAAGAGAACTCCAAGCATTGGCCTTTTCCTTGCTGCGCACACCCCAAGGGCGCACTCGCGGGCGATGATTTACCTTGATGATTTCACCACTCTCAGTCCCCATAAGGTCGTAAGTGGTTGGCTCAAATGAAAGGGTCAACGCCGGTGTTTTACGCGGCTTGCCATTCTTAAATTTCTCGTAAATTTCTAGAATTTCCGAACCATCTTCGCCGGTGCAGCACTCTTTATGCAGATTCGCTTGATCCAATAATGGCGCAACATGCTTAGTCATATCCGCCACTGTTTCAATACCGGGGGCGATGGGTAGGGGATTAAGCTGTTCGACATAGGGGACATGCTTGAGCGCTTTGTTAACCAGATTGGACCCGATGGCTCGACGCTTTAGCTCTTCAACATCATCCGATGGGTGAACAAGATTAGTAACATCTCCTACGAGCAATGCCGCGACGTGTTTACAAAACATGCCACCTTTGCGCATCGCCGGGCAGGTACAAAATACCCGAAGGCCAGCACCTGTACCTTGAACCGTGATCTGATATGGCTGTGCAGCACTGCCTTTAACTTGATATTTCAATGACATCGCGTCCTCCGCTCTGGACCGATGATGACAAAGATTATCACATAAATCATGTCAACATGATTTATGTTGACATGATTTATGTTGATGCATATCCTCCCTCCATCATCAACAGATGGAGGACGCCATGCGCGTACCCGGTTACTCCAAATCCCTCGCCCGCCAGATGGCGCAGGATATCGTCGATATCGCCGAAGAATTGGGCGCTGATGCGCAGGTTCTGGAAGGGCATCTCATCCAGCGCGGCTGGAGCCCGGCGGAGATAAAAGCTCACAACGTTGCCGCCCGCGCGCTTGCTGCCCGCACCCTCAACCAAGTGGAGAGGGCTGCGTGATGGCGGTCATTCGATCCATCCTCCGCGACGTGGCGGAACTTGCCGTGCTCACCCTCTTCATCCTCACCGTCATGGTGTGGGCTGTGGCCTTGGGAGCGTGAGATGGCGGAATCCCAACGTTACGCCCTGATCGAGATGATGAACGCAATTATCCGCGTTCCATGGTGCCCGCCGGATATCCGCGCCCGCGCTGAATCACTCTTGGCCGCACTCATCCCCGGCTATGGCTTCGCCCCGATCTTCGACAACATCTTCGACGCTGGGAGCACCCGCCAATGACAGGGTTATCTTCAATCCCCTCGGCTGGCTGCACAGATCCTATTCTTTGCTTCCTGCGTGATCTCGCGAACAAAAGCTGCGGCATCCTTTGCGACCATAGTTGCGGAAGCAAGACTATCGAACATGGCGATGTATTCCTTAAGCCGTCGAACGCCTTCATGTTCAAGGCTGGCGATAAAAGACGCCCCTTTGCCCGGAGCCGCTTTCTCCAGCGCCAGCGCCATATCCATGAACGCCTCGCCAAGAAGCTGCGCCGCAAGCCGAGCGGACATGCCGCCGTAATCTTTCTCACCTATCTCGAATGGTGCCATCGCCTGAAACTCCCCGTGTTTCAGAGCGATTATCGCCACCTCGCAGCGTACATGCAAGAGGCCAGCCAATGACGTGGATTCAAACCGCATCCGGGCGCGCGGTGGACCTGCTTGACCCGCAGATCGAGGATATCGACTTTCACATCGATATTCCCGAAGCGCTGGCCCGCATCGCCCGGTTCACCGGGCATGTGCGCAGCGGACCATATTCGGTGGCGCAACATTCGGTGCTTGGCGCGGATGCCATCTGGCGTGAAACCCGCCGCCCTGAGGCCGCGCTGGCGTTTCTCGTACATGACGCCAAAGAGACTTATGTCGGCGATACCGCCACGCCATTGAAAATAGCGCGCAGAATTAAAGCTGAACGACTATCCCGCCCGCACCTCATTGGCGCTGCGGTAATAGTGGATGAAACGGACCGGGAAATCGAAAGCCGCTTTGACTGCCTTATTCACGAAACTGTTGGGATGCAATGGCCCTTGCCACCCGACCTCCACAGGCTCGTAAAGGAATATGACTTGCGGATGCTCGCCACCGAGCGCCGGTTCCTGCTCAGCTCCACACCGAGGCCATGGTCGGAAGAGATCGAAGCTGCCCCGCTCATCCGCCTTTCCAAGAAATTCACCATCTGGCCGTGGCCGCAGGCAGCGGACGAGTTCCGCTCACGCCTCGCCGACCTTTGCCCTCGCCTCTACGCCTGAAAGGAGCGCCCATGTCTCGTACCATCCGAAACTTCGCCGAAATGCTCGGCCTGCTCAATCGCGGCAGGTTTTCCGAAAAATGCAATGAGCATCTCAATAGCGCCCTTGAAACACTGGAAGCGCTGCCGAGTGAAAAGGGCACTGCCAAGATCACTCTCGAAGTGACCATCAATTACGAAGGTGGCCGCCTCGATATCAAACCTTCCGTAAAATCCAAACTGCCGGAAGAGAAAGCTTTCTCAAGCACTCCGTTCTGGGCCTACGAGGGCGGACTTTCCGTCCAGCATCCGAGCCAGATGGATATTTTCGGCGGCCCACGCGACGCCGCAGACCGAGACGAAGAGCGGGCAACCCGCTCCGCCTGATTTCGCGCACTACCCCACCAGACTGAACGGAGACTTTCATGTCCAAGACCGAAGAACATATTGAAACCGCTGCACTCGAAACTGAGTTGTTCGCATCCGGCGGCGATAACCTCATTCCTGATCACGGTGGCGGCATTGACGCCATCATCAATCTTGCCAACAAGGCGCGCACGTCGCGTCTGGTTAGCGTTCCCACCACCGGCCTCGGCGACGGTTTACCGGAAGAAGTGCCGCTCCTGTTCAATCAGGAAACCGGACAGGTGACGGCAATCGGCGACAAGATCGAAACCTATCGTCAAAGCCCGAAGCGCCGCGCCGGGACGGCCACCGCTACCACGCTGAAATCGTTCATCGACCTCGCCAATCGGCACAAGGATGATGACTCGGTCATCTTCGGGAAGACTTCGTGGCCCGAGCCCGCACTGACCGCCGTATTTAACTATCACGGCATCGACCATACACCACGCCATCGCGATCATCGCGCGCTTTATCAGTTCCCCGTAACCGACGAACTTACCGCGTGGATCGAAGGGAACAACATCCCGATGGAGCAGGGCGATTTTGCCGCGTTCCTTGAAGATCATGCCGCTGAACTCTCCGCTCCCTTCGATGCGGAACGCTCGGATTATGAGCGCCTGTTCAAGGAACGGTTCGCCACTCCGAACGAACTCATCGACCTTTCCCGTCATCTGGAAGTTTTCGTCGGTGCGAAGGTGAAACGCGGCGAGCGCCTCTCATCTGGCGAGCGCACGGTGGAGTTTACCGAGGAACACCTCAACGGCGCGGGCGAAAAGATCGAGATTCCCGGCGTATTCATGATCTCGGTTCCGGCGTGGATCGACGGCGAGGCTGTACGCATCCCGGCACGGCTCCGTTACCGGATCGCAGGTGGCACCATCAAGTGGCTCTACAGTCTCTACCGTTGGGAAGCCGCCCTGCGCGAGCGCATCCAGAATGATCTTGCCGAAGCTGGCAAGCAAACCGGCCTGCCGGTGTTCGAGGGCGCACCCGAATAACGGGATACCCGGAGGGGAACGCCGCCCGGCAAGGCGTGACGGCGGGGAGAGACCCGCACCCTTTTCACATTACTGAGATTGACCGATGAAACTTACCCTCGACCGCGACGCGCTCGCCAAGGCCCTGACCCGCATGTCCCGTGTGGTCGAGCGCCGCACCACCATTCCGATTCTCGCTCATGTCGCGCTCTTCGCCGACGAAAACGGATTGCGCTTCAAAGCTACCGATCTCGACATTGAAGCCACTGATACCCTTCCGGCTGACGTGGAGCAGCACGGTTCGACCACCGTACTGGCTCATCTGTTTTCCGATATTGTAAAGAAGCTTCCGGCTGGTTCCCGGATCACGCTGGCACTTGCCGACGAAGGCCGTATGATGCTCCAGAGCGGGCGCTCCCGCTTCACGCTGCAAACCCTACCGATTGATGAATTTTCCGACCTTGCGGCAGGTGATTTTTCCCACTCCTTCGACGTGCCGCGTGCACACCTGAAGCGGATGCTCGACAAGGTGGAATTCGCTATCTCCACCGAGGAGACACGCTATTACCTGAACGGCATCTACCTTCATGCGGCGACCGTTACCCGCGAGAACGGCAATGGTGCCTTTTGCCTGCGCGGCGTCGCCACGGACGGCCATCGCCTCGCGCAGTTCGACGCGCCGCTCCCGGAGGGCGCGAAGGATATGCCCGGCGTCATCATTCCCCGCAAGACAGTGGCAGAGATCGGCAAATTGCTTGATGACGGCGAAGGTGACATCCATGTCGAACTCTCCAGCCAGAAGATACGACTGACCTTCGACACGGTAGTGCTCACTTCCAAGATGATCGACGGCACCTTCCCTGACTATCAGCGCGTGATTCCCCTACACAATGACAAGCTCCTGACCGTCGATAGAGAAAGCTTTGCAGCGGCGATCGAACGTGTCGCAACGGTAGGAGTGGAGCGAAGCCGGGGGGTGAAGGTGGCACTCGCCGATGGCTTGGCAACCCTCAGCATGTCGCACCCGGATACGGGCTATGCAACAGAGGAAACTGAGGTGGAATTTGACGCCGACCGAATCGAAATAGGCTTCAACAATAATTATCTGACCGGCATTCTCGGCAAGATCGACGGCGAGAAGGCACTTATCGATCTGGCCGATTCCGGCTCCCCCACAATCTTCCGATCCAGCGGAGGCGCGGACACGCTTTTCGTTCTGATGCCGATGAGGGTTTAGCAATGACTTTCACCTCTTTTCACTATGCTTTCATGAAAGGGCTGGAAACAGCCGTTTTCCTGTTCGGCTTTTTCTCTCCTTGGTTTGTGTTGATCTTTATTTTCGCCCTGATCAGTGCGGCTTTCAGCAAACAGGAGGATCAAAAATGAAGTCATCCTCCATCCTTACCGAATTGCGGGAGAGGCGTGAAAAACGCCTCCGCGCAGCCGAGAGGGCACGGCGGTGGCACAAAGGGTCCCAACTGGCCAACAGAGCCGCCCAACAGGCCACAACCACGCTTCTCCGCGCAGAAATCAAGGCCCGCCCAAAAACCCCGGACAAGCCGGTCGTACCAGATATGTTTGAAGGGACGGCGTGACCCTATCAGAGCTCGTTCATCCGGGCGGGCTCGCATAGGTTCAACTTTTCCGCTCAATAACGAAGGAACTCCATATGAGCATCAATCGCGCCATTCTGCTCGGCAATGTCGGCAAAGACCCTGAATTTCGCTCCACTCAAAGCGGTGACGAGGTCGCCACGTTCAGCATTGCAACCTCAGAGACATGGAAAGATAAGGCTACCGGGGAAAAGAAAGAATCCACCGAGTGGCACACCATCGTTGTATTCAATCAGGGACTGATCAAGGTCATCCGTGATTATGTCCGCAAAGGCTCCCGTGTGGCGATCGAGGGCAAGATCAAGACCCGCAAGTGGCAAGACCGGGACGGACATGACAGGTGGAGCACGGAAATCGTGCTTGGCCGCTTCGACGGAACCCTGTCGCTCGAAGGCTCGCCGCAAGGTGCCAAGCGTGACGAGCACGGTTATGGCTCGACCTCTACCAGAACAGGCAATGCCTATCAGGAGGCAAAAGACGGCTCTGCCGCCATTTCCCCGAATACGGCAGGCTACGGAGATTTGGATGACCCTATCCCGTTCTAGCCTCCCGGCAGGCCCCTTTGTGGTCGCGCCACGGCGCGGCCTCAACCGGGAAGAGTCAGCCCTCTATATTGGCGTCGGTGCATCTAAATTTGATCAGATGGTCAAAGATCGCAGAATGCCCCGCCCGAAGCGCATTGATGGTCGCGTCGTATGGGACATCAAGCAGCTCGATAATTATTTCGAGATGTTGCCGACCGATGGTCAGGTGAGCGATGATGTCTACAGCGATCTTGCTGTTTGAGTGATTCTAGCGATGGTAAAGCGCTTACCCAAATTCTGCTCCGAAGACGTGGACCGACACGGCAATATCCGCGTGTATTTCCGGCGCAGAGGTTATGCCAAGGTGCGGTTGAATGGCGTACCGTTTACGCCAGAGTTCATGGCCGAATACCAGCAGGCATTGAATCAAAGGCCACGGGCAACCGTTATTGATGGCAAAGTGCAGGGCAATACTTGGCGTTGGTTATGTCAGCGGTATTTCGCGGAATGCACCGAATACAAGCAGATGGAACTTCGCGGGCAGGGTGTGCGGCGGCGCATTCTCGAAACCACCTTTGACGAACCTCTGAAACCGGGTTCGGAAGTCACCTATGCCACCTTCCCATTGGAGCGTCTTACCACAAGGGCCTTGCGTGTGTTGCGAGACCGCAAGCTTACTACCCCCGAGGGCGCAAACAACCGGGTGAAAGCAATCCGCGCTGTTTGCAAGTTTGCCATCCGAAACGATTACATGGAAACAAATCCGGCCAAGGACTTGGAATTGCTCAAACACGAAACGGATGGTTATCACACGTGGACAATTGAAGAAGTCACGGCTTATCAGGAGCGGCACCCGCTCGGAACGCGGGCGCGCCTTGCGCTTGACCTGTTGCTTTATACAGGAGTGCGCCGGTCGGACGTGGTTAAACTTGGCCCTCAGCACATCCGCGCAGGCTGGCTTAATTTCAAGCCCAGCAAAACGCGCAAGACCACGGGAATCAAACTGGATATTCCAGTATTGCCGCCACTGGCGCAATCAATCGAGGCTTCCGCCGCAAAAGATCATCTCGCCTTTCTCATGACGGAACGGGGCAAGCCATTCACCGCCAATGGATTCGGAAACTATTTTAAGGATTGCTGCCGCGCCGCCAGTCTCGATCATTGCTCCGCACATGGTCTGCGCAAGGCAGGTGCAACCTTCGCCGCCGAGAATGGCGCAACCACGAAACAGTTGATGGCGATGTATGGATGGAGCTCGGTCAAGATGGCGGAACAATACACTCGCGCCGCCGATCAGAAGCGCCTCGCCGGAGACGCGATGCATCTCATTTCAGCACCGAAATGAGGAACAAAAGAGGATAAGATGTGTCCCACTTTCGAGTCTGTTTTTATGCGGTGGGACACTTTTCTGAAAAAACCCAATAAAATCAATGCTGTTTTTTGGTGATGGTGCCCAGGAGAGGACTCGAACCTCCACGACTTCCATCACTGGTACCTGAAACCAGCGCGTCTACCAATTCCGCCACCTGGGCATTAGATGGGCTGCTCGCGAGTAGCGAGGAGGCGACCT
>Ga0153999_1000942_pt1 | contig 12078 bp, 13 predicted proteins | sample TSNC083MetaG_FD_104675 | JGI IMG/M metagenome (GOLD analysis project Ga0153999, IMG submission 104675) | Attine ant fungus gardens microbial communities from North Carolina, USA - TSNC083 MetaG | ecosystem: Host-associated > Fungi > Mycelium > Unclassified | place: USA: North Carolina, Lumber... | reverse complement strand
TGACACTCGTCTAGGCCTAACAACTTTCCAAACTAATAATTAAATGGATGTTATCAATGAGTGCTGCTCATGGACTTGGTTTGTTATGGGAAATCTGGTATTGTACCATATCATGTAGAATATGGACTTAATGCTATTTTTTTATGTATCACATGACGAAATTCGTTAACGTAGTTATAGTATCCCTTCTTCACACCATCTAATGTCCTAGCTGACCATTTACTTTCTATGATTGCTCCCCCACACCCACTACTGGATCTATCCCTCTTTACCACACGTCGTTAAATTCGAAGGTTTTATTGGTGTACCGTGCTCTCGACCTATCCTGGTTTACCTCCTGTTAGTAATACCACAATGCCAGCCTTTCGACCACCAAATTTTGTGCTGAACCCGTCATGGTTTCATTACCTCGGGATACTCGCACTTTGTCTCGCGACTGTCCTCGGGCTACTGCGCTCAACATTATTTGGTTCGTGATTTCGTCCACCATGGCAAGGGTTGCTGACATGTCACTTGCCACATAGATTGGCTGGATCCAATGCATTGTCATGCCCTGCTGAATACTGGAATATGGTTAGACAGCGACTGGAAAAACTGGCAACCCGACGGTAGGTGAATGTATTAAGAAAAAAGTTCGGTTTACCTCACTGGGAATTATTCAGGTTGTATGCTTTATACATATACACCACAGGACTCTGCAAAATGTTTGAATACACGAAATATTGTGTTTGTGGGCGACTCTATTACCCGCAAGCTATTTTTCCAATTCGCAAGCATCCTTGATGTTAAATCCCCGCTTGCATCTCTAGATGAAAACCAAAAACACTCCGATCATGCGTTACATTCCTCTACTGGAGTTAATATCTCTTTCTACTGGGACCCATTTCTCAATCATAGCCGTACTACCGATCTCCTCACGACACTGTCTTACGATGCCCCTGTAGACTTGAATCGCCCTGCGCTTCTTGTATTGGGATCAGGTCTCTGGTATCTGCGACATGCGAACGAGTCTGATGGCGTATCTGCGTGGCAAACCAATACCGCTCGCCATGTTTCGATGATCAAGCAGCAGTCAGTCTGGCCAGCCGACTTGATTGTCATGCTTCCGGTAGAACGAGTGATTCCGACGAAGCTTACACCTGAGCGTGCGATCACAATGCATCCATCTGACATTGATGCCATGAACACGGACCTGTATCACCGTTTGTATCCCGATGGCGATAGGGTATTGTCGGAAGGTGGAAGATTTGGGCGAATGCCCATCGTATTACCAAAGGTGTTTAATGACATGTTAGATGCATCTCAAACGGAGGATGGATTGCATTATCATGATCAAGTTCTACGAGCACAAGCGAATATCCTGTTGAACCTCAGATGCAACGATGCGCTACCGAAGAAATACCCACTTAACAAGACATGCTGCAGTCGCTATCCGACCCCTTCCTTGATACACGTTTTGGTGTTATTCTTGGTTCTGGCATGGGGACCGTATATCTGGGTTAGGACGCGCAAGTCAGGTATGGGTTTGGCTTTATCTTGAACAAGGAGGCATTTGAAATAAGGGTCATGTTGATCAGGTTCAGGGGTTCGAGAAGTTGTTGCGTCCTTGGGAGAAAACGAGCTTCCTGCGCTTATGTTGAGTGCTGCTGCATTTCTAATTTACGTCGCCGACCGGACAGGTCTTTGGCTGAAAGAACAGAAACAATTCAATCTTTGGTCTTTTACCTTCCTTTCTCTTGGTTCGTTGGCGTTTGGCATTCTGACGCTCAAGAAAGGGGAAAAAGATTTTGGGTTCCTAAATCGAGATCAAACAGATGAGTGGAAGGGATGGATGCAACGTCAGTAGATTTTGAGATCTGAGTGATCTAGCTTTTGATCTCTCTGCCTGACAGTTGCGATTCTCGTATACCATTATGTTGGCGCCTCCAAGATTTCAGGCATCTACAACCCCATTCGTGTGTTGGTCGCATCTTATCTGTTCATGACTGGCTATGGGCATACCACTTTCTATCTTCGGAAAGCTGATTTCTCCTTCGCGCGGGCTGCTCAGGTACGTGTCAAGAGGGGTTCCTGACCCTTCATTTACCATTAAATCTTCTTTCCGGTTTGCTGACCCGACAAGTATAGATCATGGTCCGCCTAAATCTACTCACAGTGCTTCTTGCATACACGATGAATACCGATTACATGTTCTACTACTTCGCACCTCTCGTATCGATGTGGTACATCATCATCTACACCACTCTCTTGGTTGCCTCGCGGTACAATGAGCACACGAGTTTCCTCCTGTGCAAGATCTTCCTTTCTTCGTCTCTCGTCACGTGGTTTTTTAAAAGTGAATGGCTACTTGAAGTCCTATTTGGGTTTCTGAAGGATGTCTTCAACATACAGTGGGCCGCTCACGAGTGGACATTCCGAGTGACATTGGATTTATGGATAACATACATTGGGATGCTAGTTGCAATCCTAGTCATCAAAGTTCGTGAGCATAAACTGACGGATAGGCCTATGTGGCCCTTGACAGTTAAAGCTGCCGCTGTCGTTTCGGGACTTGTCCTCGTCTGGTTTTTCGGATTTGAGTTGGTGCAAGAGAGCAAATTCGCATATAATGCTTGGCACCCGTATATTTCGCCTCTACCAGTTTTGGCGTTTGTCGTACTGAGGAACGCCAATGCGACTCTACGATCAACAGCGTCGACAGGGTTCATATTTGTGGGCAAGTGTTCCTTGGAGCTATTCATCATGCAATATCACTTTTGGTTGGCGGGCGATACAAAGGGTGTGCTGTTGGTGATTCCCGGGACGAAATGGAGGCCTGTCAACTTTGTGTTGACGAGTTTCGTCTTTCTGTACCTCTCTCACAGAGTTGCAAATGCGATAGGGGAAGTAACGAGGATCGTCTGTACGGAGTCTTCGAGATTGCCGATCACGCAGATCGATGAGGTACCTTTATCCTCTCATTCATCGTTACCGTCTGGCGGTCTCCCTACAGAATCAGAGAGGAAGGGAACAGATGGGAATATTGAATCAGGTTTGCCTATGCCATCTACTTCTCAAGGGCGGTGGATAGATAGATTGGCGGATGGGCGGTTGGCATCACGAGATTCAGGCTCCGCGCGCCTCCGCCGCGTAACAGAGTGGATGTCAGGCTTGGGGTGGAGAGCATTTATTCTCTTGTCTTGTTTATGGATTCTAAACATATTTTGGACTTATCCAGAGTAGACATTTAGGTGCAGTCGCATAGATACAATTGCATTTCTCGTTGAATGATGATGCTAAGTTAGATACTACTCCGATATTATGATATAAACTAATGTTTAAGGAGAGCGGTGGGCATTTGTTGCAGGGCCCTTCAATAGGAATTGACAATCCTATGTAAACAAAGTCAGCAGGGAGGAACACCAAAATCCTTCATAATGGCATCAGTATTAGCATGGTATTGCTCATCAACGATTGTCCTTGAGACAACGTCAGGGCTTGACTTCTAGATGTATGCATCCTGTTCATGTAGAAAGAGGAAGGATGATGCTCACCGAGCCAAAGGGGACCTAAAACCTGCAAACGAAGTGAGCAATCATTACTGAATTGAAACAACAGAAGTCAGAAATTTGGGTATATGAATAGATTCATAAGCTTAAGCTTCGAAGTAGCGATTCTATGATTCTTCATATGTGCACAAGGTCAACGACACGCTTACCTGCGACAAGAAGATGAAAGAAAAAAATACAGAACGAGAACTAGAGTCCATGCAGAGAGTTTAGGGCTGGTCAAGGACGCGCCTGGCGCGTGACAAAAAGGAGAGTTACATAATTAGCTTGCGTCTACCGACCCCCTACCGACCCCTTGACCTTTCGTTTTCCCGACATTTACACTTTTTCATCACAATGGCAAATGTTATGCACCATCATATTGAATTTTCTCCTTTGCCTGTTGCCCATGCTCCTTCGCCGTTTGGTTTCGGTTTCGGCCTTGGTCAAAGCTCTTCTGGGTGGCAGACGACACCCACAACAAGTCGTGCCAATCCTCTTTCCCTTCACCAACTAGCTTCCTCGCTAAACCAAGGAACTTTGACAGCCTCTCCCTTGCATAAGTCGAACAAACGGCGTTTGGAGGTGGACGATGAGGATTCTCCAGTTTCTGTAAAAGCTTCAGTGAACAGGGACGAGTCTATGGATCGGAGTCCAACGCCAGAACGGCCAAAGCGAGCAGCGCCGAAACGAGCACGGATCGCACCTGAGGCAAAGGAACAGGCTGCCACAAAGGAAAATAAATCATTACCATCAGAAGAGGATGAAATGGACGTTGGAGTTCTGCTAGGCATGTTTTAGCTGTTATTCTTGTTGATAACCGCTTCTGATGCACATGATTTGAATTTGACAGCGAGTTTACCCACACAAGCACTTTTACCCCTGTTAACCTCATTGCTTAAAACACATCCATCATTGAAATCAACACTGTTGCCGCTCATACCCCGACCGACCCTAGACACTGCAGTTCAGGCTCTTGCACAGGCTTCGAGAAAGCTGCGTGATGCATATCCATATTCCAATACCACATCGTTTTCACAGCCCACTTTTGGATTTGGAAGCAGGCCTCCAAACACAACGACATCATCTTGTCACAACGGAGGAATGCGAGATGCCTATGTAATATCTCGGCTCCGACCACGTATAACTGAATTCGTTGCTGCCTGTACATCATATCTGCCTTATTTCTCATGCATACCACATTGCAAGCAAGCCTCAGTCACGACGCAGCATCAAGCACCGCCACCCCCTCCCGATTTCGCGCAGTTCAGCAAGGAAAAATCCCATCCACCAGAGTCTTTTATCTATTTATCAGCCATCACGCAACATGTTATGGATCAGCCTCCATTGACGCAGACTTCAATCGCACCTCTTTTGTTTTCTCGCTTGGGCGATGAGTGGAGTGCGTGGGTGGATAAAGTAGACGAGATTGTTAATCGCCAGGGTGGAATTTTCGGGATTGAACAAGTGCGAACATGGGAGAATGCCTTGGACGGTTTTGCGGATGCAAAAGAATTCGAAGGATCGGGAGTGATGAAGGATATCCGTGATAAATGGGTGCTCAAGGTTGGCTGGCTAGTGAACCGGGTGTACCATGTATCCATGGATGTGTAATCACTGCGTAGACTTTTGGACCTGCTTATTGTTCCACCTACGCTCTCTGTCTCTTTCTGTCCTTGCCTGCGCCGGCTGTCCATGAACACTAGTTACGATGCTTCATTGGATTTCTTGTGACATTCTGAATAGATGTATATATGATTCCTAGTGCTAGCAAACTATAGTATATCTACTTCTCAGTATGGCAAAGTCTCCCAGAAGCCCGGCTGTAGTCAGTAGTAATAGTATGCAGAATACAAGAATAGAATACACTCCTGGCAAACACGTGATAACAAAAGTTAGCGGGCTCGCTTTGTCCCATGCATGCACCACCGTGCTCTACGCCATTTATCTCCACCAAGCGCAATATCTCAATGGATTCTTGGCAGTACACCCTCCTTGACGCAGGCTCTTCAGGCAGCAGCCAACCAAGCATGGGCTCGGCGAGTCTCTTCACTCACCAAAGCTTCTCCATACTCTGGAAAGCATCCTATTCTACCAGGCTGTCGGCATCTCAAACGATATGGTATCTCTGGACCCATCTGTACGACTGTTTCTGATGGATTTGTAAAACGTCGTTCTACAAGGTGAGTGGTATGCTTGTGCCCTCATCTTCTTGATGTTAAATGATCGACTTGAAGGACAGGAGATGCAGTGGTGGCTGACCCAGAAATTGAAGAACGACGAAGACCAAGCGCGCATGCTCTCTCCACCCTGAAATCCCTAGATACACGGACGCCAAATTCGCCTTCTCCCCGTGATGCAGCTTTGCTGTCTGATCACAATACTGAGAGAACTCAGACATGGCCAGCAGCTCTGCCGGATAAGAACGATAAGGATATAGTGGTGAATAAAGGTTTTTGTTCCGAGGCTCAGACAGATGCTTCCCCACGGGTTTTCATCACTACCTCAACACCCCGAACCCCCATTTCTCATCACTTTCCCAAACCCAAATCTTGGAAAGATTTATACCAGAACCTCCGCCTTGCACTGCATCTCCGGCCAGCTCCCACATTCCCTGCTTTGATTGACTACCATGATGCATACCCAAAGTTTCGATCAAGGGATTCTTACAATTTGTTGATTGAACTCTCAATACGACATACTCAATTCGGCACTTCACAATGGCTATTTCGTGCTATGGTGCATGACAAAATTTCTCAGAATTTTAGGACTCGGGTTCTCGAAGTGCGACTTTTGGTACGAACAGGAAAGTGGGACAGCGCTTGGGCGTTGGTGACGGGATTAACTCCTCAAGACGTGTATGATAAATTGCGCAGTGGTCAGCCACCTGTCCATACGGAAGTACATGCAGACATGTGGAAAGAGCTTCTTTGCACGGGAAAACGCGGTGCTCTGCGACGCGCAAGGAATAGCCGGTGGGGAGTGGACGACGCTGGGAACAAAGTTCGTTTACCTCCTCATGAAATAGTTAATGATCCAGCTGTCCCTGGGACAGAAGCCTATTTGAGGCGGCAGAAACTTCTTAGCTGTATTCACCCTACCTTTGGTTCGAGTGACAAGTCAACCGAAGTCCGTCCGCAGCTGGTGAAATACGCTGTCTCGTGGATGTTATCCAATGGAAGACGGGCTGAGGCTGAAGTGCTGGTGAAGACGTATCTATCCCAATTGCCCCCCTCCCTTCGAGAAGAAACTGTCGCTCAATGCATGGATATTATCCACACACTATTGAGCAAGAATCCCGAATTTAATGCAAACCATAAACTTCTCTTGCAACTGGTAAAATTGCATCCCTCTTTAAAACCTTCCTCGACGACCCTTCGTCTAATCCTCGCACCATTGAAGAAGCTCACCAAGTGTGGTATAATTGCGCTCCGTGTGATGAAAGACTTTCAAAAGCGATGGGGAAACCAAATTGTTGATAGTTCAGTACGAAGCAAGGTCGCTAATTTGGCAGAGAAACAGGGATCGAAGAACATCATGAAGAGAATGCTACGAGAAGATAAGGAAGCCTGCCAAGTGGTACATGTTACTGAGTCTCCATCGACCCAGATGGTTGAAGATACGCGAGGGTTGCGTCGACCTCCTGATCGCGAATTGTTCCCTCGCCAGTCTTTTCAGTTGAATCTGTGGAGGAGACTCAGCCGGCGGGTCCGTCAGATGCAGCCCAGAGATGCTCAGGAGCCAAAGTAGAGTACTTTCTCATAGTCGTGACCTGTGCATTTCAATCGCCACAGTGCGTTGTTCATATGACACTCAGAGGGCTCCTATACGTTGAATGCAAAGGGTAGGGTTTGTGGGAACCCGAAATTCCTTTCATGAGTGTGATTGGCCTATGAGTACCATGGTTTTTGTGCCTAAAACAGTTCATCAAACTGTGCTGAACACTACTCCTCCGTAGCTACCAGTTATGAGGGTGATCTTAACTTGGCAAACGACGAGCAATCTGAAGACTCTGAATTTGAAAGGCGATCAAACGAATGACGCTTTGGCTCAGCAATTGATTACACAATGACAAGGTTCTCACCCTGCACTTCAAGTTGAAGCGCCCTGCAATATTCAGTGGAGGAAGCTATTTCTGACGTCTTCCCCGAGCGTGCTGTTATCTCACCGTTAAAACCGGACTGAATTGGATGATTTTCTGACCCTCCATGCACTGGCATCTGACGAGTCAGGAGTGATCTGCTCTTCCTTTTTGACGCCTCTGAAGCTTCTTGCCGAAGGTTTACCCAGTCGATGTATTGATTGGCATGTTCTTCAATGTAAGTATGGGAGTTGTAGAGTATATCGCAAGGGCGGATCGTCGGGCTGTCATAAGGGTTGACCGGAATATGAATAACGAGTTCCATGCAGAAAAGCGTGATGGGCTTATCGAGAAGCGAGATTTCGTTCGGAGCGGGTTCTGTTTGGCAGGTAAGGCATTCAGTGATCTACGGTTGACGCAGCGAGATCCAAGAAACTGGAGCCCACATCTCCCATTCATTGGCAAGTCTGTGTACGATTCCACCGGGTCCATTCATTTCTTGTCCATGTATTCGATCGCTCGATCTCATCCTTTCGTGCTTTCCTTCTTTTGGGTTCCATCCCTATCCTTTTTTTTATGAATTGTCGGTCATCTTCAACGGGACGTCTGAGCTCCGCGAACGCTATCTGTCTAGTTCACGATCTCGATGCTCTTTCTTTAAAAGCAGTCATGTTCGTCCATCATTCTCTATTGCACGTCCTCCATTTCAGAATAATGTCTCGTACTGACCTGGACTATGTATCCCTTTCCTGTGTGTGTGTTGGCGTTGGTCCAGGCGGCACCACCTCAATGCTCGCGTAGGTTCTAATTTTTAGGTCAGTCAAGCTTGATGCAAAGCCGATAAATTTACAGTCGCGTTGCCGTGGTCTCCTGGTTCGGCACTGTCCAATTTGAAGCTTTTGTCTTGCCCGGCACTCATGTATTGGATTCATCCTCTCCCTCTGTCCTGGTCGTGACTCTGGTCGATTTCAGATCGTAACGGACTACAGAACCTCTACGACAGGCATTACTGAGCAGCATCTCAATTCCTGTACTCTTGTCTCCTCTCGCCTCGCCTTCTTGTGCTCATACTCCTGCCCAGCTGATGCTTTACCCTTCAATACTGTACAACATCAAGTCGCCGAACTTATAAAAGGCAAGGTTCTCATAGGCCACTGTCTATGGAATGATCTCTCAGGTCTCGTCTGAACCGCGGCACACGGTTTTCTTGGAACTGACCATGTATATTTAGTACTGGGCATACCTCACCCTGCTGTAAACACCCGTGATGTCGCTCTCTATATGGTAGAGTTTTCCTCCTTGGTGAACAGTGCAAATGCTGACAGTAACATGATAGCCATTCCGCAACAGCCTGAAAGCGCAGCAGATAGTCGGCCTTCCGACCCTGATGTGGAACTTGATGGCCCGTGAAATTCAACTAGCCGGAGAACACATCCATCCAGTACGTAATTATTGTCTTGCTTTGATCACAATTGAGCATGGCTACCTTTCAGGTCGAAAACGCACGGGCTGTCATGGATTTATATAGGTCGTACAATGAACCATGGGAGGCCACCATTGAGAAGGGAAACTGGCCTTGTACTATCCCTCCGAGCACTTTCTCGAGATGCTATACCTGACTCTGATGATCATGACCTCCCCCGACACCTGTTACAATTCTTAGATGTTTGAACTGCTTATTTATCATCTAGCTATCAAATTTGCTGTAATGCTCTAGCCTTTCTACACATGTACTCGCAGCGGGCTTTGTATCTTTAATCTGCCAAATGTATGCCAAAAACTGGGAACCATTCCTGGTCTCTTTGTTGAATGAGAGCATGGCCCTACGTTGAGTAACCATAGCTTCTAAAGTAATTGAGCTCGAGCAATACCTTGTAACTACCTCGGGTGGTCGAGCCGTCCATGCCGTAAAGAGATAGACAAGAGATAGACGTGTTATAGATACACAAAGAATAACTCGCTTAAATTAATAGAGGTAACTAGATATCCAAATCTTTTTCGTATATAGAAATCACAGTCCTAAATTTGTGAGCGGATCAATGGCGAGTCTATAATAACATACGTCGTGAGTGACCACTATTAAATACGATAAAACCGTAAATTTCTTGCCTCCTCAGCACCCAGTAGTTGCATTATTCCTTCATAGGCGAAAAGAGCAGACGCATTCATAGGGAACGCTCGAAGTAGTGTAGGTGTCAGACCTCGGTAAAACCCAGCCATACCATCAATTGAATACGTTCGACACGCCACAGCGATGAACGATGGCTGCGAAAAGGTATACGAGGTAGGAGTAGAGGGTGTAGGATAAGGTCTTGGGTAAGGATAAGCTAACATTCGGCTATGGGGGGTAAGTTCATGCAAGTTCTCGAAAATGATTCAGTGAATCACTTTTTGATATTATCTGCGGGGATAGCCATTCCCCAAAAGACAAAGGAAGCGAAGCCTCCTGACAAGAAAATCGCTGTTCCAGTTGATATCTATCATAGCGGAAAACAATGAACTTGGTGAGCGAGGTTTCGGTATAAAATCTTACAGAGTACGGGGATCCCTCAAGACGTGAAAAACCACGCATCAGTGCCTTGAATTTTTTGGGTTATCACTGTCAATCTAGTTGTGGTATGAAGATACCTCAACTGATAGGAACATCCAAAAAAAATTGGCTCGAAAAATAAGGCTGCCAGTGAACCCTGACCAAATGCCAAAGACACCTTGCTGACAAATTATTTGTCGGGCACAATTAATGGGCCCTTTGAACTGTCGATCCATAACTGCGTTTTGGGACTGGAGTTGGAGTTTGACTGCGAAATTATCTTCATCATAAAAAACGAGTGAAAACTTCGAGAGACACACCCTTGAGTAACTCAAAGGGCGTGGCAATCACTGCACTGATAAGATAGCGGGTGAACGACGATCAACCACCACCATTGTGTACCGACCTTGTTAGACCTGCAAAAAGCCCAGCAACGCCATGACCAAGGAGAGTTAAGCGTTGGCGCCGGCTTATGGGATGTTCTTCGGTCATGCCTTGCCGCAGAAAAAATAACCGGTAATTGTGGAGAGACCCCAGAAGCACTGAGTCAATAATACCCCAACCAACTGCCTGAGGCGTCACTCCTTTATAGAGCGCAAGGATACCCTGAAGGCAAAGGGAAGCGTCATTTATTCTAACCAAGTTTTCTTGACGTACCTCGTTTCGAACAATCTTACGGAGTGTATCAAGAGCACCATGATGAGACTCTGAAGGAGCGCATTGCATTCGAGTTTTCACGGTGTCGAAACTAGTTTGAACATCATTGAGCCTTTTTACCTGAGTAAGAATTAGGACTCAGAAGAGTGGTGCTTTGTTTTTTTCGGGCCCAACTTTTCAATTTGAATAAATTCACCCATGCCCAACTGCTACCTAGAAGAAGAAGACAAAGATCTCAGTTTGAGATTCCCGAAAGAGTTGCTGGGGTGACCTTAACAAATCCTGGGGGACGAGAACAATGAAATCAGATTCAATACAGCTTTTACTGCAGGAGACCTCTCGCACCACTTCCAAGGCCAGCAAAAGCGCCAACGGACCTTATGTGACTGGATGGTATATTCTCTCCCATGTTGAGGGGGTTAAACCGACAAAATCCAGACACGTGGACAATCAAGCACTGCATTGCCGGCAGTTAACTTGGGAGATTTCCCTCCCCTGTCTTGTCACATCTTACTACTATATGTCAGATTCTGCTGATAGCAATAGCCAACGAGAGGAGAAACAATGTCGTATATGTCTTGATGGCAGCGAAGTCGAATATGCAATGGGCAAACTTATTCGTCCTTGCCTTTGCAAGGGCTCAATTAGCGTGTGTTTTTCTCATATGAATGTATGAAAGCCTCTCTTGAATCTGACCTTTGGATGCAAAGTATGTCCATGTGAAATGTCTTCAGAAATGGAGAAATACCTCTTCGTCCAGGAGTGCCTTCTTCTCATGCCCCCAGTGCCGCTACCAATATCGTTTTGCTCGAACAAAGATCGTCGGACTGGCCTCGAACACTGGTATTTCGTTCATCCTCCAACAGATATACAGACATCACTAAATTTTCATCTATCCACACATACACGCGCACAGTCCTTGTGGGTGGCTTATCGGGTCTGTTTTTCACAGTTATCGTAATGCTCGCTTCCTACATCACCACATACTTCATGGCTGCGTTCGAAGAGCCAACCTCATCCTACTATTCCTGGTCGTTCTTCTACGTTTCACCCTTTGAAGTGGCTCAGAATTTGGTAGTTGCAGCGCTCCGAATTCTGAAGGAGGGAGGGATCGACGGTCTATTCGATGAAGCCATTCCCACAGGGAGAAGTGATAATATCCGGAGCCGCCCTCCAGATCGTTTGTCCCGTCTAACTTCCAACCCAAGCTTCATCAAACGATTCATCAAACGGTTTCTTTTGGGACTGCCATTAGTTGGTGCAGGGTCCCTCGTTCACATGTT
>Ga0153999_1000941_pt1 | contig 12089 bp, 10 predicted proteins | sample TSNC083MetaG_FD_104675 | JGI IMG/M metagenome (GOLD analysis project Ga0153999, IMG submission 104675) | Attine ant fungus gardens microbial communities from North Carolina, USA - TSNC083 MetaG | ecosystem: Host-associated > Fungi > Mycelium > Unclassified | place: USA: North Carolina, Lumber... | reverse complement strand
CTGCTGAAAGGAGCAAGGCCGGAGAAATTTAGGGACAATGTTAAGCAGGAGATCAGCGGCGAAGGTGGCGTACCGGTCAATGTGGTGTTTAACATTCCCAGGCCGCCTAAAGAGTAAGCTATGACCAATATCATCGTCCCTTACGACCCTAATCCCAAGCAAGCGCTGTTTCATGCTACACCAGCCGAGGAAGCAGTCTACGGCGGCGCAAAAGGCGGGGGTAAGTCAAAGGCGCTTGTCATGGATGCAGCAGCTTATGGCTTTGAATATCCTGGTGCCGTAATTGGCTTGTTTCGTGAGACATATCCGAACCTTGAGGCTAATCTAATTCGGGAGTGGAAACGGTCAATTCCAAAGGAACTGTATAAATACCATGAGGCAAAGCACATGGCGACATTAATCAATGGAACTATTGTGCTTTTTCGTTATGTTCGCAACGACGCCGATGCTGAAACATATCAGGGGCAAGAGTTTGACTATATCGGAATAGATGAGCTAACGAAGCATACAGAGCGCACAGTACAGTTGCTGTTGTCTTGCTTGCGTTCGGCTAAAGGATTCCCGCCACGTTTCCGAGGAACATGTAATCCAGGCGGCAAAGGACACGGCCACGTAAAGCAAAACTATGTCGAGGCCAGTAACTACGGCGAGAAGGCTGTCCTTGACCCTGTAACGGGCAACCGGCGCGTGTTTATCCCGGCGCGAGTGTTCGACAACAGCACTCTCATGCAGAACGACCCTGCCTACGTGAAGCGCTTGCAGAATTTACCGGAGCAGGAGCGTAAGGCGTTCCTTGAGGGCGACTGGGACGTCTTTATCGGTCAGGTGTTTAGCGAGTGGAACAGAGACGTTCATGTTATTGCGCCATTTGCGATACCGGCAGCTTGGCCGCGCTTTCGGGCGTTTGATTGGGGTTTTGCGAAGCCATATAGCATTCACTGGTACGCGATTGACTATGATGGTATTGCGTACTGTTACCGCGAACTGTACGGCATGAAGCCCGGACAGCCGGACGTTGGCACCGAAGAAGACCCGCGTCAAGTGGCGCGGAAGGTTAAGGAGCTGGAACAGGGCGAGAATATCAGCTTTGGTGCTGCCGACCCGTCAATCTGGCAGAAGCGCAAAGAAATCCGCAACGGTGAGAGTGTTGCCGAGACATTCGCCAAGGAAGGTGTATATTGGCAGCCAGCAGACAACGACCGCCTACAGGGAAAAATGCAGGTCCATTTACGATTGCGCGGCACAGGGCCTGACAAGCCGGGGCTAAAGATATTCTCCAACTGTGTGCACTTGATACGCACGCTGCCGGCACTCTGTTACGACGAGAAGCGACCGGAGGACGTTGATACGGAAATGGAAGATCATCTTTATGATGAGCTTCGGTATTTCTGTATGTCTCGCCCCTGGGCTCCTGTTAAAGAGAAAGTTAAGCCGCGTGATGCCTGGAATGACTATGACGATGACGACAGCGAAACCGGATATATGGCTGGGTAAGGAGGTGAGAAAAAATGCAATCGGCAGAAGAGTTAAACCCTAAACTGTCCCGCTTTCGCAGCATGTTTAAAGCCGCGATAGAAAAGCAGAAGCTTTGGCGTGATACAGCCAAGACCGATTATAAATTCTACTTCGGCAAGCAGTGGGAGGATGCCGAAATAAAAAAACTTGACAAACAAAGGCGACCACACATAACGATTAATCGGATAAGACCCTTTATCAATCTTATCTCGGGCTATCAGCGTCTAAACCGGTACGAACCTGAGTTTAAGCCCCGTACCGCCTCAGACCTTGATCTGTGCAAAGTCCGCAAGGGCGTGACAAAATACATAATGGATAACTGCAACTTTAACCGGTGGGAAAGCCGATATTTCCTTGATGGGGCCATAGGTGGCGTTGGTTGGGCAGAAGTCGGCTATGAGTTTGACTTCCACACCATGGACGGTAAGGTTTATATTAAGCGCCGCAGTCCGTTCGATATTTATGTTGACCCTGAGAGCCGGGAGCCCGACTTGTCGGACGCTGAATATGTCGTAGATGCTAAGTGGGTGTCTAAGGCCGACCTTATCCGGACATATCCGGAGCATGAAGAGGATATCGAGGCATTTACCCAGCAGCGAGACCAGGACGAGGAGCTCAACAACGATGATATAGAGCCCATATGGTACGATGTCAAAAAGCAAAAGTGTCGGTTGGTTACTGTCTGGTACAAGGAGCGCACGCATAAGACCTATTACTCTGTCAGTGGCCAGGTTGTTACTCAGGAGCAGCTTATACCGGGCATGATACCGACTCAGACCTTCCAAGTACCACAGACTGAGATCCACTGCTATGTCATGATTGGAGACGTAGAGATGGAGGACATACCTAGCCCCTACCAGCATGGCCTTTTCCCGTTCGTGCCGTTCTATGCCTATTATCTCGGGGAAGAAGGAGAGGAGCCTGCTGGCATTGTGCGGGACCTACAGGATATACAACGAGAGCACAACAAGCGGCGCAGTCAGTTCTTACATATGATCAACACCATGGCGAATAGGGGGTGGTTTCTAAAAGCTGGGCAGCCCAGGACTAAGAAGCAACTTGAAGATGCAGGCAGCGCACCCGGCGTAGTCGTGGAGTACGAACACGAACCGCCGCGCCAATTTGATACGACACAAGTGCCAGCAGTGTTTGCGCAGTTTGATGCCAAGGGCAGCGAGGATTTCCGGGAGATTAGCGGCATTAACGAGGCTATGCTGGGGCAAGAGATGGCAGACGGCATGAGTGGCAAGGCTATTGAACTTCGGCAGCGTCAGGGCGTTACACAGATTGCAGGCTTATTCGACAATCTTAGAGAGACTAAGGAGCAAATTTTACACATGCTTTGGGGCTGTAAAGGTGCGCCAGGGATTATCCCGCAATACTTCACTGAAGAAAGGACATTTAGAATCCTTGGTGATGGCGGTCAGGATGAGTTTATAGCGGTTAACCAGCAGCAGGTTGTCGGATATGATTGGTTAGGTAACGCCATTCACAAGACGCTAAATGACCTGTCAATTGGTGACTTCGATATTGTCATAAGCGAAGCGCCGGCCACGCCGACGCAACGTATAGCTCAATACTATGGCCTCTTGGAGTTGTTGAAGCTCATGCCACCTCAAATGCAAATGCTGTTCGCGGATATGGTTATAGAGGCAAGCGACTTCGACAACAAAGAGCAGCTTAAAGAGCGCATACAATTGGCTTTGCAGCCCCAAATGATGCCTGGACAGATGCCTCCTGGACAGCAGCCGGCACAAACCGGAGTGCCGCCAGGTCAACCAGGACAGCCAGGAATAGGGCCGCATGGTATGCAGGCTCCAATAATGTAAGGAGGAAACGACACATGGAAATAGAGGATAAAAACCCAATGGAAGATGTAGAAGGGATTGACCAGTCGTTGATCGACGAGATCATGAGGGAAGAGGACACAAGGACCGGCACAGGTGAAGGGGACGCAGGGGCTACACCAAACGCAGGGCAACACACACCGGCTGCTGCTGCCGCTCCTGATATGTCGCAGAGCCAGACGCTGGCTCAGACGCCACAACAGCAACAGCAACCACAGCAGTTTGACTCGCAGCAAGCATATACAGCATTACAGAATCAAATGCAGGTTATGACTCAGTTGCTCCAACAGATGCAACAAGCCCAGGCGCAACCGCAACAACAACAGCTGCAACAAGCGCAGCAACCGCCCAAGGATGAAGACCCGCTGGCTGGCATAGTACGCCAACACCTGGAGGCTGTCCTGCCGTCGCAACTTAAACCTATCCAGGACATGCAACAACAGTTTCAGCAGATGCAGGAACAGCAGGCAAGGCAAGTTCGTACAGAACGCTCCATTGCCTTGGCGCAGGCCAAGTACCCGGACTTTATCGAGGTTGTGACTCCAATTCACCAGCGCATGCTGCAAGACCAGGCGTTTAACGACCTTGTACTAAACATGCCTGACCCCGCAGAGTTCGCGTACATGATGGCACTTGGCATGAAGGCCCAGACCGCCCGCGTTGCACAAGGTCAGGCGCAGGTCAACAAGATGCAGCAAATGGCGGCCATGCCCCGTAGTATGCAAGTTAAGAGCGGCGGCGCGCCGACAGAGTATGCGAACCTTGAAGACTTGGTTAATGACTTTGACCGGCTCACACCGGCCCAGCAAGAAAAATTATTAAAATCAACAGGAGTGTGATTGTAAATGGCATTGAGTAAAGTACCTGCCTCCCTGGTGCCCCAAATATGGCATAAAAGCGTATGGATGGAGGCTAAGAAGCAAAGTTATTTCGAAAAATTCACCGGCTCGGATGAAAATAGCATTATCCAGCGGGTGACAGAGTTGGAAAAATCAAAAGGTGATACCGTCATTTTCGGCTTGCTTATGGACTTAAAAGGGAATGGAGTTGACGGTGACAACATTCTTGAAGGCAACGAAGAAGAAATGGTTTTCTACGATATGAAAGTTACCATTGACCAAAAGCGGAACGCTGTCCGTTTAGCCGGCCTATTGGCAGAACAAAAATCACCTTACCCCATGCGCAATAAGGCTAAGACATTATTAGGTCGATGGATGGCTCAATATATTGACAAGATTATATTTAAACAGTTGTCAGATACTCCATCGCCAAGCCGGGTGCTTTATGCCGGTAGCGCGACGAAAGACAACGAAATCACGGACACCGACGTTTTGACAACAGACCTAATTGAGATCGTTAAGCGCAAAGCGGCAAATGCCCAGCCCAAAATTAGACCCGTCATGGTGAAAGGCAAGCCCCATTATGTGATTGTCTGCCGAGACTATCAGCTACGCGATTTACGGAAGGATGAACGGTGGTTGAACGCGCAGCTGCATGCCAATATAAGAGGCGAGGATAATCCGATATTCAGTGGCGCCGAAGGTATCTGGGACGGCGTAATCATCCACGCGCATGAGAATGTACCTATCACAGCAACCGGCGCAAGTGGCGCAAAGGTTGCGCATAGTCTTTTCCTTGGTGCGCAGGCCGCAGTTCATGCCGTGGCCAAGAAAACCTATTGGCGCGAAAAAGCGTTTGATTACGACAATCAGCAGGGCTTTGCGACCGGCATTATCCATGGTATAGCGAAGTCCAAATACAACGGCAAGGACTTCGGTGTTATCCAAGTCGTGACCGGTGCGAAAGCCGATTAAGACTAGGGCCGGATAATGCCGGCCTTTTTCTTATATAGGAGGTATGAAGCTTGACGAAAATATCTTCGCTTATCGTGGAAATTCGGCGGCGGCTGGGGGATATGAAGGCTGTACAGGTTAGCCCCTGGGAACTACTGGAGACCGTGAACAAGGCTAGGGCCGAACTGCGCCGAATTATAGACCAGTATTTTGACCCGCCTAACTTTGATGTTCCAGACCGGGCCAAGGTAACAGAAGATGATGTACTTGGATGGCCGGTAGAATTTGATGAACTCATTATAGACTATTGTGTGCATAGTCTTTCCGGCTTGTCTGCCGAAATAAAAGCACATTGGATACAGCGCGTCGTACGGCAGGCTGAGAGCATGGACAAGAGAATCCATATAGTACGGGGGTATTACTATGACTAAAGTTAACGATCTGCTGATTAAAACAAGAATGCGTATTAAAGATCCGGGCGGTATTAACTACTCGACCTATGAGTTATTAGATTATTTTCATGACGCTTCTGATTTTCTATCAATGGAACTAATTACCTTGCGTGATAGTGAAATGGTACGAGAGTTTCAGCAGGAAATTGGGAAGGCTCTGCCTGATGATTTTGTAGAGTTTGCAGGCCAGCATCCATTGTATCAACAGAATGGCGTGGTTCAAGCCCATGATAGTTCGCAGACGAAAATGGAAATTCGGTATTTTGCTAAGAAACCGCACGTATTGATCGCTGAAAATAGTCCATTTGCCACTATGTATGATATGGTGCTGGTTCAGCTAACGGTTATTTATGCTCTAGGTCGTGACACTGGCGGTATGCCGCAGGATGAAAACATGCTAAATCAGGTGCGACAAAGTATCGCCGCGATTAAGAAACAGCAACAGCAGGCTGCACAATAATGTGGTAAGGGTGCGACAGAACTTAGTCAAAGCTTAGTAGGAGGGGCAGAAACATGAATTGGAACAAGATACCCCCTATCATTAATGATTTAATCAAGAACGTGCAGACCTTATGGTCTAGTGAAAAAATAGCAAATGAGATACAGAATGTGCAGTCTAGCGTCGATAATCATGTGGGCAGAGAGGATAACCCTCATTGCGTTACAACAAAGCAGATCGGTGCTGAGACGCCGGAAGGCGCTCAACAGAAGGTTGATGTTGCAAAGACAGCGGCTATTAACGCGGCCGCTGCCGATGCTACAAAGAAAGTTAATAGTCATGTAAACGCTGAAACGGCGCATAACTGGAAGCAGATATCAGGTAAACCCACTACGTTACAAGGGTACGGGGTAGAGTCACAAGTCGATACGAAAGACCTGGCTATTAAAGCTTCTGCTAATCTGTACACCGATGGCGCAGTAGCTACTTTAGTAAACACTGCACCAGAAGCATTAGATACTCTGTATGAATTAAGTAATGCTTTAGGCAATGATCCCAACTTCGCATCGACAATGACAAAACTTATTGGGACAAAGGCTACAAAAGCAACAACATTAGCAGGCTATGGTATTGCTGATGCTTACACAAAATCGCAAGTGGATACAAGTGTAAACACTAAATTATCATACGACAACGTGGGAGACGGTATAAGGGTTATCCGTGATGCGGCACAATACAATAGTAACTCTATTGTTACTGGCGCAATTAAGATTACTATACCAACTGGATTGACCAGTGAAGTAATGTTAAAAATGAGGATAGAAGGTTATGTTTACGCGACAGCAGATAGTTGGACGTTAAACATAGAAGCACATCTCAATAATAGGGGTACAGAGTGGAACAGAGTTAAGACACTTTTAACTCCAAATGCTGCCGTAAATGGCGTGCGTTTTGGGCATGATGGTACTTGCTTGTGTATCCTGCTAGGCACAACAACTACTGTATGGAATTACCCTAAAATTAATATTGCTGAACTTATGGTGGGGTATGTTGCGGTAGCATCATTTCCCAGTAAATTAGACATATCTCTTATTACCGATGAGACTGGTATAACTTTTACAGACGGGATAATAAAAACTTTAGCCACAACAGACGGCAGTATCGCCGGCAACGCCGCTACAGCTACAAATCTATTATCAACAACAATTCCATTAAACGCAGACTTAAACAACTATACACTTCCGGGAATGTATTACTGCCCCCAAAATGTTATAGTAGCGACAATAAAAAATTGTCCCACGGGTTTTGCGTTTTCCCTTTTAGTGGAACGACACGCCGGGCATAAACAGACACTAACTGAATTTGTGATAAGTAAAAATCCTAAGATTTGGTATCGTAATTGCTATACCGGAACTTGGGGAGAATGGAAAGAGATTGCCACAACAGACAACCCCGTGTTTAGTGGTAACATAGGTATAAACACAACCTCACCTACTGTTATATCTGGATATGGCGGCATTAGCCTCAATGGTACAACAGGAGGCATACTCAACTTTCAGGCCAACGGAAACAAAATAGGCTCTCTGCATGGGACGACTAGTGGCCTTTGTTTAACTACACTTACAGATTTGCCTATCGTTTTTACCGTTGATAATATCCAAAGGGTTGCAGTAGTAGGTAATGCTTTCCGACCAACTACCGATAATGTTTGTGCCTTGGGGCATTCAAGTTACCGTTTTTCGCAGATTTACGCAGCCACAGCCACCATTAGCACCTCTGATCGCAACGCCAAAACTGACATCCTAGATACTACGTTAGGCTTAGACTTTATTAACTCTCTACGGCCCGTAGAGTTCAAATACAAGGTACGGCAAAATGAAGTAACCTCCGAGCAAGACGGAACTGAACTAGTAGAAATTGAACCAGAGCGAAAAGAAATCAAGGTAGTTACACCTGCTGTATATGAAACAGTAGTAGTCTCCGAAGCAGAATATACAACTATTGAAGTTACACCAGCAAGTTATGACGATGAAGGCAATGTAATTACCGAAGCTATAACCGAAGAAATACTGGTGAAGGAAGCAGTAACCGAGGAGCAGTTAGTTCAAGAAGAAGTAACAGAAGAAATCATCATCCCTGCTATAACTGAAGAACGCCCTATATACAAAGAAGTCGTTACGCCTCTCCCCGGTATCCGTACCCATGTCGGCCTAATTGCCCAAGAGGTAGAAGCGGCACTAGAGGGCAAAGATATCGGGTTACTTACGAAAGATAGGGAAACAGGTCAGTATGGGCTTAGATATGAGGAATTCATTGGCCCACTTATCAAGGCCGTACAGGAGTTGTCAGCAAGAGTTGATCAGCAAGCGGCAGAAATAATAATGCTAAAACAACAGGAGCCATAGGGTTCCGTTTTTTGTGAGGTGATAGATACCTTGATAATCCACAGTGATAGCGGCACTAATAACTACTCCAAAACGTTTACCCAATATTGTACTCATTTGAATATCATTAACGATTCGTTAAGCCTACTCACAATTACAGTGAGTGGACAGACGATTACGGTCTTGGGTATGGAACAGTTTGAAGGGGATTTTGCACCGTTTAAAGTTATTGAAATTAGGGCTAATGGTCCCTGGCGGTTTGTGCTTGAGGGCGCCGGCGGCGAGTCAAGTAGTTCCTATAATGCAGCCTCTGTACTTGATGAGGTTCGTCCAAGGATAAATGATCTGGATGGCATTGTATATACGGATGGTGAGTTAATCTCCTATTTGAACACAGCGATTGACTATCTAAATGGTTATCTTATCGGCCTCAAGAAACCCGAAATGATACAGGAAATATCTATCGCTGACGGTACGCCGGTTCCTATAGATTGGGACACGTTCGCTGGGCAATATCCAGCGTATATCATACAGGACACCTTGAAACTGTTTGAGGGGCATGAACGGGTTACCGTGCGTTATTTCAGCCTAATGCCTCATGTAACCACAGTTTCGGATGTCGTACTGTTTAAAATGCGGTATAAAAGTATACTCGTACATATTGTAGCTATGTATGCGTTAAATCGGAACGAATATGATATTAGTCAGGACAAGGAACTGCTTAATGATTTGCTTCAGGTTACAAGGTAGGTGTTAATAACGTGCGATTAGTGGTAGCATCAAAACAAGACGCGGAGGAAATTTATGATAAAAGTACACTATGATGAAAATGGTGTCCCTAGTTTTTACGACACTAGCTTAAATTACCCTAATGGTGTACCCGTTCCCAACATACAAATCACGAAAGAACAGCACGCCGATTTTTTTGCTCGGGGTCAAAACTATAGGGTTATTGACGGCGAATGGACATACGTCGAGCCACAGGGATCGACTCTTGAAGAGCTTAAAGAATTGAAAAGGCAACAAATTAATGACATACGCAACGCCGAAGAGCAGAGCGTTTTTTTATTTGCAGGCAACCCATATGATGCCGACAAAGACAGTGTCCAACGCATTTCGATTGCTGCGCAAAATGCTGTTGTGACCAAAATGGCCGGTGTACCATTTAAAGAAACTTGGACACTAGCTGATAACACAACTGTTATTCTCGATGCCGATGGCATGTTAGGCGTATCGCAGGCATTGGCCGTTCACAGCGCGACAGTCCATGCGATAGCCCGTCAACTCAAGGAGCAGATCGATGCGGCCACAACGCCGGAGGAATTAGAGGCTATCACTTGGCCGGAGCAAGGTAGGTGTTAATAACGTGCGATTAGCAAGTAAACACCAAAACGTAGAAACTTTAACGCTTGCAGACTTCTCCGGCGGCCTGCGCTATGACATCCCAGCCAGCAGCGCCCGGTTTCTCCCAAACATGCTGCAGAAGGCAGTCAACGTAGAACTTGACTATGTAACAGGCAAACTCAAAGTCGTGGACGGTCTTGTCCCGGTACTAAAGCTACCGGCGGCGGCCGACACGCTTTTTTATAATTACAAAGACAATTATTTTCTTACTAACTGTGGCCGGGAGTTGTATAGACTATCCGGTTATCTTTCATCGCAGACAGTACCTATAAGCATGGGATTTTTAAATGGCATTAAACGGCCGGCCTATGAGGTGTATGGCCAGCACACAGCCATCGTAAGCGGTAATCGTGTGCAGTATTGCGGATATGCCGATACCACGTTAACAGAAGTCGCATCTTCCCCTGTCTCCAGTATGTGCCATGTCCGGGGTGGGCGATTATACGTGGCCAATGTCGGCAGTTACCGGATTAGCATGTGCGGAGCCAATGATATAAGCAATTGGCGGTTCGGCACTGGAATGCAAGATCAATGGACGGAACAGGACGCTTGGTATGCCGATATTGCACCCGGCACCGGCGGCATTATCGCTATGCAAGAACTTGCCGGCAACATCATAGTAGTAAAAAATTCTGGCAAGACTCACCGTTTTGTTGGCGATCATCCGTCACTCTTTAACGCTTACGACGGCCCGAAAGGTGTTTATACAGTAAATCAAAATTGTCTGTTGTTTGCTGAAAATTGTCTTTTTTACGTGGGTCGGGATGGTTTTAACGCTATTGCTTTTAATTCAGGAGAATACGGCACGCTTAAAACGGCGGCAGTAGGTGCAGCGGTTAACAAAGAGCTTTTGCGAGGTGTTAGCCAAAAAGCTTGTCTTTGGGACGTAGCTCCGAAAAAGCAAATATGGGTAAGGGCTGATGAGCTAGGGAATACATATCTGTTCCACTACAGTTCGGGAGCTTGGACATTGCGGAGGTTTAGCGTACCAATATCTGATGTATGTCTAGTTGGTAATACAGTGTATGTTCTGGCAGATGACACTATCTATAAGCTAGACGAGGCTGCGGATACAGAGGTTAACGGTGTGCCGATAGAGATAGATGTAATAGGAAAAGAATATACCACAATGGACGAATTCCTTATTAAGCGTCTTGCTGCCTCCATCGACGCGAAAGGAATAACTGAGGCAAAGGCCAGTATCGGAAAGATGGAATTGCCGATTCGTTATACTGCCGCCAGCCCATATGTATATGACCAAAAAGGGTATGTTCATGATGCGAACTATCCAATATGGACGCTTACTCGCACAACACCGGAGCAAAAGCGGCAAGTATATCGCTGCAAGAGTTTTGCTGTACGTTTAACGAGTAGGCGGGGAGCATTCGCGATCAATGATATTAAACTGGACAGAGTGGGGGTATAAACGGTGGCAACAGATAAACTTGATATTCATATTACGCAAGAATCATTAGAGCGCAACTTTATGAGGCTTAACCGCATATTGGAAATCAGCGACAAAAAAATCGGAGAAGTCTCTGACCTGCTTACGGAAGAGCAGAAACTGAGAATTGTCGCTATGGATGCCACAATTAAAAAAGTAGAGCAGTTCATTGAGCAACGAATCAAGAGCTTAAACGGACAGGTAAATATGATGTTTGAACATCAGCAAATCTTAGCGGAAGAACTAGAAAAGGCGATAAACGAAACAATAAGCCAGGTTGAACAGGGAATAAACGATACGATAAATGAAGTTGTGAACGTGGACATACCGGCTATACAAGCAGCTATCAAAGAAGCGGAAGAAGCTCTCAAATCGGCTATCAATGAAGTTAAGTCTAAAGATATACCAGCTATGCAGGCCGCTATTGCGGAAGCAGAAACAGCACTAACAGCAACGTTTAATGAGTTTAAAACTAAAGATATCCCTGCTATGCAAGCCGCCGCTGAAGAGGCAGAAGCAGTGCTCAAATCCGCTATTGATGAATTAAAGACTAAAGATATACCAGCTATGCAGGCTGCGACCGATGCGGCTATTAGCGCATTAGAGACAACTAAGGTCAGTCACGCATTGTTCAATCAAACTATGAATCAATTGGCCCAGGTTGATGCTGAAAACAAATCCCTTATTACGCAAAATGCTAATAGTATCTCAAGCATTGTTAGCAATCTTAACAAAGAGCCTGGAGCAACTGAACAATATAAAGCAATATCGAGTTTAAAGCAAACAGCGGAGTCTATATCTGCGACGGTAT
>Ga0153999_1000940_pt1 | contig 12090 bp, 14 predicted proteins | sample TSNC083MetaG_FD_104675 | JGI IMG/M metagenome (GOLD analysis project Ga0153999, IMG submission 104675) | Attine ant fungus gardens microbial communities from North Carolina, USA - TSNC083 MetaG | ecosystem: Host-associated > Fungi > Mycelium > Unclassified | place: USA: North Carolina, Lumber... | reverse complement strand
TCTCCAAAAAAGTTTGTTTCAAATCATCCGAAGATGATGTCTTAGCTTCTTAAAGTTAAAACGGTAAACCGTTTTAATCTTGACATAAATGGTTGTTTGTTCAGTTTTCAAAGAACGAATTTTTCTTCGTCGCTCGTTTTGGCGACTTTATTATCTTACCACTTCAGCGTTTCGAAGTCAATAACTTTTTTATTTTCTTTTCGTTATCGTTTTCGATTTATCTGATGCGACTTTTACTATTATACGCATCTCTCAATCGCATGTCAATAACTTTTTTCTTGCTTAATTCGTCGTCTGTTTCAGCGACATTTACTAATTTAACACGCGTACATTTTAAAGTCAATAGCTAAATAACTAAATAACTAAATTCCCTCTGCCTTTCTCTCTTACTAAATCCATTGCATCAATAATTATGGGCACTCATTATAGGTTTATTAGTTATTTGCAACTTAAGATTGGTGAGAAATCATTCTATGCTATAATATTCAATGTAATCAAAAATCGATTAACTTCTTATATACATATAGAGTAGGAGGTTCTTATTTGAGCGATATCGTATATAAAAATAAAATTAACAGAATTCGTACCTTTGCACTTAGCCTCATCTTTATTGGAATGGGAATCATGTATGTTGGAATCATTGTCCGTAAGATTGAATGGCTTATGCTTATCTTCTTCTTTATTGGACTTATTTCCATTCTATTCAGCTGTGTTGTTTATTTGTGGATCGGCATGCTTTCCACAAGAGCCATTCCAGTTATTTGCCCAAGCTGTGAGAAACCTACAAAAATGCTCGGGCGTGTTGATGCTTGCATGCATTGCAGGCAACCACTTACAATGGATCCAAAACTAGAGGGCAAAGACTTCGATGAAAAATACAATACGAAACAATATAAAAAAGACGAGAACCATGCGACAGAGTAATCAGCCTGTCCATGGTTCTCTTCTATAGTAAGGAGTTCATATTCATGAAACAATTTAAACTGCTAGAATCACTTGGGCTGATCGAAGGAAACTACATAGTTAAAGACAATCATTTAAAAAGACTGCGACACTCGGCGAATAAACTGGGTTTTAAACTGGAACTTGAGGAAATAGAAGAAACCCTCTCCCACTTAAAGTCGCAACACAACAAAGGCTCTTGGAAAGTTCGATTACTCATTTCGCAGAATGGCAGGCTTGAATCGCAAGCGGATGAAATCTTCCCCGTACAACAACCTGTATTCGTAAAGATTGCAACTGTACCCGTACTGAGCACAAATATATTTCTATACCATAAAACAACGAACAGAGATGTCTACGATAATCTGAAGATAAAGGAACCAGGCATTTTTGATACACTTTTGTGGAATGAGCGAAATGAAATCACGGAATTCACCATTGGTAATATCGTCATCAATCTAAATGGAACATTGTACACCCCACCTGTTGACTGCGGCTTACTAAACGGTACATTCCGGGAGAAGTTGTTGCATGATGGTAAAATCGTTGAACATATTATTAATAAGAAAGAACTTGAACAAGCAAAACAAATATGGTTAATCAATAGCGTGCGTCAATGGATTGAAGTTAATATAATTCATTAAACAAAAAAACGGATCCAACCTTTCTAGAAAGGTTGGATCCGTTTTTTAATTAATGCTTAGATGTTACCTTAAGCTGGCAATCGCCGCACTTCCCATAAATCTCCATCCGGTGGTGGCTCACATCGAACCCTGTAACCTGTTCAGCCAATGATTCCACTTCATCCAAAGGTGGATAATGAAAATCAACAATCTTACCGCATGCTTCGCAAATAACATGGTAATGATCTGTCATATCACAATCGAAACGACTAGAAGAATCTCCGTATGTGAGTTCTCTAACGAGACCGATTTCTCGCAATACGCGTAAATTGTTATATACAGTGGCAACGCTCATATTGGGGAACTTATCCTCAAGCGCTTTATAAATGTCATCAGCTGTAGGATGGACCATTGAGTTCAAAAGATACTCAAGAACCGCATGACGTTGGGGTGTGATCCGGACACCTGATTCCTTCAGTGTATCGATCGCTCGTGACAATCTTTTTTCAGACACCGTCATGCACCTCGCTTTCAATTGTTATGTTAAATGTTTGTAAGTTATTTAGACAACGATATATATTTACAGTCTAACCCCAAATATCCTACCCGTCAATGCACTTACAAAACATTTCATCTAAAATACGCGACAAAATCATGTCTAAAATTATTATACTACACAAATATAACTCCAGAGAAAAAAGTTTACCCTGACCACATTATGTTTATAAAGAAAGGCAGCCAGGTCGCCAGGCTGCCTTTCTCTGGATAACTTACTTCAAGTTCTCACGGATATATTCAAGCGCACCTTCTACATGGCCTTCAACTTGTACATCGCGGAATTCTTTTTGCAAGTTGCCCTCTTTATCAATGATAAATGTTGAACGAACAACACCGAAAAATTCTTTACCGAACATTTTCTTTAGTTTCCATACATCATACTCTTCACAGACTTTGTGATCTTGATCTGCAAGAAGTTCGAATGGAAGATCATGTTTGTTAATGAATTCCTTATGGTCTTCGACTGGATCTGGGCTAATACCCACGATTACTGCATCCAATTCTCCAAAGCTTTCATGCTTATCACGGAAATCACATGCTTCAGTTGTACAGCCTGGTGACATGTCTTTTGGATAGAAGTAAAGAACTACATTCTTTCCTTTATAATCTGCAAGACTAATTTCTTTGCCTTCTTGGTTAGGTAGAGTAAATTCTGGTGCCTTTTTTCCTGTTTCAATTGCCATAACGATAAATCCCTCCATGCTTAATGATTTTTATATAATATTAGTATAGCATATTACCCCCATATTAATAAATTAATAACCTCAGCCCTTTTCCTTCATACGCTCTCCCTGAACAATTCGCAATACAAATGCTGTCGGCAATACATATCCAATCAGCGCTTGAACTAAAGCAATAAGTCTGCCAATTCCAACAGGAGCGATATCCCCGTAGCCAATCGTCAATAATGTGACACCACTAAAATAAATAGAATGAATCATCGACTCAAGTATCCCGGCCTTTCTCATTTCACCGTATTCCATTAGAATCACTTGATGGAAAGATACAATAAAGTAAATTAATCCAAAACCAATTAGCACAATAATATAAATAATGAGCAATGTATAGAAGAGTTCTTTAGAAAATCGGCTCTCCTGCATACCAGGTATGCCCCCTGGTCCTTCACCTTTTATAAATCCAACAATACTTTTGAACATGATAAAACAAATGATGAGAACAGTTACCCATAAAAAGAGATTCATCTTGATTTCTCCTCTGCTCTTTGCTTGTCTTAGTAATCTATGCTTCTCTTCTGAACAATTAGCCATTTTATTTTTTTGTCACCTTCGTGTACGATTAATAAATGAATAAATAGTCAGCCAGGAGGAAATTATATGAACTTCACAAATTCCAAACAACTACACGAAGAAGCCCAGCAGCACATCGTCGGTGGCGTCAATTCTCCGTCCCGTGCATACAAAGGTGTAGACGGCGGTACACCAGTCTATATGGAACGCGGTGAAGGTGCCTATTTTTGGGATGTAGACGGCAATAAGTATATCGATTATCTAGCAGCATACGGCCCAATCATTACTGGACATGCTCACCCCCATATTGCCAATGCTATTGAAAAGGCAGCTCGTTCAGGTGTACTATTCGGTACTCCCACAAAGCTAGAATCACAATTTGCCCAAATTCTAAAAAAAGCCATTCCCTCTCTAGAGAAAGTACGATTCACAAATTCTGGTACTGAGGCTGTAATGACAACAATCCGTGTTGCCCGTGCATATACGGACAAAACAAAAGTAATCAAGTTCTCTGGTTGTTACCATGGCCACTTCGACGCAGTACTTGTTGAAGCAGGTTCAGGTCCAGCTACATTAGGTACTCCAGATTCAGCTGGTATTCCTAAGTCAGTTGCAGAAGATGTCATCACAGTACCTTTTAATGACCTTAACTATTTGAAGACGGCTCTTGACCGTTTCGGTGATGATGTTGCTTGTATTCTTGTTGAGCCAATCGTTGGGAACTTCGGTATTGTTGAACCACATGAAGGATTCTTGGAGAAAGTTAATGAGATGGCCCACGCTAAAGGCGCACTCGTTATTTACGATGAAGTCATTACAGCGTTCCGTTTTACTTTCGGAAGTGCTCAGCAGATTTATAATATTGAACCAGATATGACTGCAATGGGTAAAATCATCGGTGGCGGTTTACCAATCGGTGCTTATGGCGGCAAGAAAGAAATTATGGAGACTGTTGCCCCACTTGGCCCTGCTTATCAAGCTGGTACAATGGCTGGAAATCCAGCTTCTATGGCAGCTGGAATTGCATGCCTTGAAGTTCTTTCAGAAGAAGGCGTTTATGAAAGACTAGATGCACTTGGTGCACGTCTTGAAAAGGGCATTAATGATAAAGCAAGAGAACATGGGTTAGATAGCGTATTAGTCAATCGTATGCGTGGAGCACTAACTGTCTATTTTGGAGTCGATCAAGTAACGAATTATGCTGAAGCAGAAGCAAGTGATAAAGAACAATTTGGTCGTTTCTTCAAGCTAATGCTAGAACAAGGCATTAATCTTGCTCCTTCTAAGTATGAAGCATGGTTCCTGACAACAGAGCACACTGAGGCTGACGTTGATCAAACAATTGAAGCTGTTGGCAATGCTTTCAGCCAGATGAAAAAATAACTCTAAATATAAAGAGCAGGTTACCTATTCGGTAACCTGCTCTTTTGTATGTTCAGTTTAAGTTCTGTACCTTATACAAATCATAGTAATAGCCCTGTTTCTCAATTAATTCCGCGTGTGTTCCAACTTCGACAATATGGCCATGATCAATAACAACTATACGATTCGCATGGGTTATCGTAGCAAGTCTATGGGCAACAATGAATGTTGTCCGATCGGCTGCTAATTTTTCCATAGCACCTTGGATAAGATGTTCACTTTCCAGATCTAGCGCCGATGTTGCCTCATCGAAAATCAAAATGGCTGGATTTTTCAAGAAGACACGTGCAATCGCAATGCGCTGCTTCTGCCCACCAGATAATTTAACACCACGTTCTCCTACTAGTGTCTCATATCCTTCTGAAAGATTAAGTATGAATTCATGTGCATTCGCTGCCTTTGCTGCGCGTATCACTTCTTCATCTGTAGCATTGGGATTACCCATTCGAATATTCACTGCTATTGATTCAGAAAACAGAATATTATCTTGCAGGACCATACCAATTTGATCTCTAAGTGTACGGACTTGCACATCGCGTATATCTGTTCCATCAACTTTAATTGCGCCCTCTGTCACATCGTAGAATCTTGGGATTAAACTAACTAGTGTTGATTTCCCCCCTCCACTCATACCAACCAGTGCAATCGTTTCACCAGACGCTACTTGTAGATTGACATCCTTTAAAGCATAGTTGCCATTCTCATCATATTTAAATGACATGCCCTCGAAATCAATTGCCCCTTTTACAGAACCAAGTACCGGAGCATCCTCTTTATTCTTAATATCATACGGTTCATTATACAGCTCGAACACTCTATCAATTGACGCTACAGACTGAGTCAATACTGTGGAGGAATTGACAAGTCTACGCAATGGGCTATAAACCCGCTCCATATAACCAACGAAAGCAACCATTGTTCCCAGCGTTAAACTGCCATTGATTACTTGATATCCAGCAAAGCCGATTACAAGCAGTGGAGCAAGATCTGTTATTGTATTCGTTACAGCAAAAGTTTTCGCATTCCAGTCTGTATGAACGAGCGCTTTCTTTAAGAAATGTTTATTGCGCTTAGCAAACTGTTCCTGTTCATAATCTTCGTTAGCAAAACTGCGAATGACAGCAGTTCCTTGTACTCTTTCGTGCAAATGCCCTTGCATTTCGGCAAGTGCTTGCGAACGTTCCCGTGTTAACAAACGCAAACGTGCGTAGAAGAATTTGATCGCAAATCCGTAAAACGGAAATAGGATAATTGCAACAAGTGTAAGCGGCACATCCATCGTCAGCATGATTATAATAGCAATTAGAATCGTTACGACATCGAGCCAAACGTTCATCATCCCTGTAATAACGAAGGCAAGCGTCTGCTCCACATCATTAATAAAACGAGAAATGATCTCTCCCGTCTTCTTCTCAGAGTAAAAACGCAAACTCAATTTTTGCAAATGATCGAACAGACGATCACGAATATCATATAATACATGACTCCCTACCCACTGCGCCAAATATTGACGAATATATTCAACAGGTGGACGTACAATTAAGAAAACAAGAAATGCGATGCCCATCAGCCAATATAGCTTTGACAATTTTGCAGCATCTGTCATACCTGCTCCATTGATTACATTATCAATAACATACTTAAGTATTAACGGAATCAAAAGCGGAATACCGAATTTAATGACCCCAATAAGAACTGTCCAGACAATCTTCCATTTATATGGTTTTACAAAAACTAAATATTGTTTAATGCTACTCATAGTACTCCTCTTGTTCATAATGTTCATTTTTACTTGTGCAATTACCAATACCCATTGGAATTAGCGCTTCACAGCATATCCACTCTATCACAAAAATCAAAAGCCTTGCTGCTTAGTTTTTAGGCTAGGGCAGCAAGGTCGTTTCCAAGCCATATTGCATCAATAGGTACGATAGGTTAAATACCTTTCATACCATTGATCGATAAAGGCTGGATTAAATGGGCCTTTTCTTTCATGCACCCATCTAAGAAGTTCTTCTATATTGCGATGCAAAATCCGATCAAGCACGCGCGGATAATTCATCTGCTTACTATGCTGTTCATATTCGTCTTCATCAAGCAATACATGTGTCATGTCTGGGTATACTTTAATATCCAAATCATAATCAATATACTTTAGTGCTTCTTCATCATAGACAAATGGAGAACTGATGTTGCAATAATAATAAATTCCATCATTACGAAGCATTCCTATAACATTGAACCAATATTGAGAATGGAAATATGAGATCGCTGGTTCACGTGTAATCCACGTCCGTCCATCACTTTCCATTACCCGTGTCTTATCGTTCCCCGCAATCACAACCGTTTCAGTTCCCTTTAGGACGAGACTGCTTTCCCATATGCGATGCAGCTTGCCATTGTGCTTATAGCTTTTTATTTGAAAATTTTGACCCGCTTCTGGAGCACTCATGAAATACGTCCTTTCTGCATATGCAAACCGTTTCGCATATTGCTAATTACACTTCTTTCTATGTTTGATTATACGGTTTGCTACAGAAAAGTTAAAGTTTTATGATTTTAATATGAAGAAAAGGGCTTTCCAATTATGTTTGGAAAGCCCTCTTCTATGTTAATTACAATTATTTTTTGTTTTGCTCAGCTTTTTGATTTTGCTTTTTCACTTCAGCAACATCTGTTTCTGAACCAAATTCTGCTCTGTAATTTCCTTTAGCAGCTTCTTGGTTTTGCTTTTTTACTTCTTCAGCGTTTGTTTCAGAAGCGAACTCTTCTGCGAATTTACCTTGTTTACCGTATTTACCAGCCATCAATATCACCTCCGCACAAGTAATTTGTCCAGAAATGAAAAGAAATATCCAAAAACCCGAAAACTTTTTCAAAAAATCTTTTCGACAATAATACGGTTTCTATTTATGTTGGCAGTAAACATCATTATTTAATCAGAATTAATTATCCACAGACGTGAAAACTAAATAAAAATAAAAATCATTTTCCCTCTGAAAGATAAGGCATCATCTTTTGATGAGATACAGGGAATGGCCGTGCTTGGATCTCATCAGATGTTGCGAAGCGTGCGTGTTCTTTAACTGGTTCAAGTGCTTCTGTTGTCGCATGATAAATATCAATTTCCCATATTAAATGGGTAAAGACATGCTTAAGCACACCGGCCTTCTCTCCAACTTCAAGTCTCACTCCAGTTTCTTCATAAGCTAATCCAGCAAGTTGATCTTTATCACCAGTAAATTCAATCATCGGGAATTGCCACAGCCCAGCAAGTAAACCTTTAGACGGTCGTTTCTCGATTAAAATCTTTCCTTCTGGGTTCGTAGTCAGTAAAGCAGCATAGCAAATTGTTTTCTTTTTCTTCGCTTTTGATTTCACGGGTAGTTCGAGCTGGCGGCCAGACTCCCATGCTCGACAATGTGCCTGCACAGGACAGAATAAGCACATAGGCGATTGTGGTGTGCAAATGAGCGCACCAAGCTCCATCAGCCCTTGATTAAATGACGAGGGGTCTTCTTTAGAGATAAGTAACCGTACAAATGCTTCAAATGTTTTCCTAGTCTTTGGTAATGCAATATCTTCATCTACTTCAAGTATCCTAGAGAGGACACGCATTACGTTTCCATCAACAGCAGGCTCTGGATGGCCAAAAGCTATAGAAGATATTGCACCCGTTGTATAAGGACCAATCCCTTTTAAAGCACCAAGCAGTTTCGGGACAGAAGGCATGCTGCCATCATGAAGTGCCATTACTTCTCTCGCGGCTGTTTGTAAATTGCGTGCTCGGGAATAATAACCAAGACCTTCCCACGCTTTCAGCACATTTTGTTCATCTGCTTCAGCTAGTGCTTTAATGTCAGGGAATTTCTCCATAAACCGGTTATAATAAGGGATGACAGTATCAACCCGTGTTTGCTGCAGCATGATTTCAGAGATCCATACACGATAAGGGTCTTGATTCAATCTCCATGGCAAATCGCGTTTTTCTCTTTTATACCAGCTGATTAAATCTATTTGAAAACCATCTATGTCAAAAAATTCTAGTTTCTTTTCTGTATTATGATTCATGGATTCACACCTTTTGTGTTACAATAATTTAAATTACAAATATTTTACATTTAATTGTTCTATTTCTACTGAGGAGGAGCCGCCAATGGATACTGGCACACATATTGTCATGGGTGTCGCACTAAGCGGATTAGCAACACTTGACCCTGTTGTCGCGAATGATCCAACTTTGTTTCATGCTGTTTTTGCCGGTGCAATTATCGGTTCGCATGCTCCAGACTTCGATACCGTTCTAAAATTACGAAATAATGCTACTTATATAAGAAATCACCGAGGACCGACACACTCTCTTCCTGCTGTCGTTATGTGGGGAGTGCTGATTTCGGGGATCATCCATTCCATAGTGCCGGAAGTAAATTACCTGCATTTATGGGCTTGGATTGGAACAGCCGTTGCACTGCATGTATTCGTTGATATATTTAATGCTTACGGAACACAGGCGTTGAAGCCTTTCTCAAATAGATGGATTGCACTCGGCTTTATTAATACATTCGATCCATATATTTTCCTCTTGCATATTGTCGGAATCGTAGCTTGGGTACTAGGTGCGAATCCCGGCTATACATGGCTTATAATTTATGCGGTTGTTTTTCTTTATTATATCAAAAGATATCTCGATAAAAGAGAAATCGTGCGTGAAATCAAAGAATTTCTCCCGGATACGGAACGAGTTGCGACTTCGCCTACAACTAAGCAAAATAGCTGGCGAGTTGCAATCACAGGAAAAAACCGTTTCTATGTCGGTACAGTTGATAATGGACACATCCAAATTATAGACGAGTTCGAGCGTATTCAAGTTCCAGATACAGAATTGATGCGTGTTGCCATTACGGATAAAAACATCTCAGCCTTCCTGTCATTCTCTCCCGTTTATCGTTTTGAGGTGAATGATTACGATGACTTCACGGAAGTACGCTTTATCGATTTACGTTATCGTTCGAAAGGTTATTACCCATTCGTCGCAGTCGTCCACTTGGATGCACGACTTGATATTATGACATCCTATACCGGATGGATCTTCTCTGAACATAAATTGCAGAACAAGCTGAATCCAAGCAATACGACCATTTAATTGAACCCCGCATGCCAAAATCGGTATGCGGGGTTTCATTATTCTAATTCGTTATCCAGATAATTACGTATTGCATCCATAGAGAAGCCTTTTCTATAAAGTCCCTCTTTCAACTTCTGCTTTAGTTTATAGCCTTCATGCGTACGGCCATGCTTGCGTAACAATTTATCAGCTTGCTGTTGCATCGCTTCAAGTTCAATATCCTCGTTTTTCTCTTCTTCAAGTTCAGCTATTGCTTCCTTTATTACATCTGTAGAAAATCCGCGCTGCATCAAAGCTGCCTGTATACGCTGTTTCTTTTGTGTATGTGATTCACGCACTTGCTGACGATTCTTCTTCATAGTAAATTGCAATGCTTTCTCCAGCTGATCTCCAAATGTATATAGTTCCAGTGCTTTGCTTATTATTTGTTCTGTTACACCTTTACCTAATAATTCTCGTTTAATATATCCTGGTCCTTTATCAGATGTATTGATCCTTGTACGGACAAACATCTTGGCAAATTCTAAGTCATCTGTTAATTTTTCTTCCTCTAATCTAGCCAATACCTCATCCGCCTGCATCGGCTCCACTTCCTTCTTGATCAAATGATCCCTAATTTCCTTTTTAGTACGCATCCGATAGCTTAAGTAATGAATAGCTCGGGTATATGCTTCATATAATGTATTTTGCTGGAGGAGATCCTCAAGAACATTATCTGGAAGTTCCATCCCCTTGCGGAGCGCATATTGAATTAGAATGGCTTCATTAACGCTGAAACCGTAGTATTCTTTATCATCTTCAGAGATAAATATATTGTATCGCTCTTTATTTCGTTTCTGCGTTGTAATGCGTGCGATTTTTTTCATACATCCGTCCTCCAAGAACACTTTATAATAGTATACCATTAGATATTACAACACGTACGAACTGTCAGTTTCTAAATACGATCTACAGATAGGAGTCGTTAATTCATGAATATCCTAGTTACAGGCGGTACCGGGTTCGTTGGTAGCCATTTAACTGAATTGTTTGAGCAAAATGGTCATCAAATTTATATCATGACCCGCTCTCCAGAAAACCATAAAGAAACAGAACAAGTTAAATATGTTAGTACTAATGTAACAGCCGCAGATCTCCCGCATATTCATGCAGCTGTGAATCTTGCTGGTGCCTCAATATTCGGCTATTGGACTGAAGATAAGAAAAAGGCAATTATCGATAGCCGGATGGAGACAACGAATAACCTGATTACTCTATTCAATGAAATGGAAGAGAAACCTGAGGTTCTTATAAATGCATCTGCTGTCGGCTACTATGGTACATCCGATGAAATTATTTTCACTGAGCAAACAAAGCAGCCTGGCGATGATTTCCTCGCGAAAGTGGCTACCAAATGGGAATCAGCTGCAAAACAAGCAAACAAAATCGGTATTCGAACAATATTTGCCCGCTTTGGCATTATTCTCGGTCAAGACGGAGCTCTTCCTCTTATGGAAAAACCAGTGAAGTTATTTCTAGGTGGCAAAATTGGCAATGGTGAGCAATGGATTTCTTGGGTGCACATAGATGACCTGACTCATATGATCAACTATTGCATTAACCATAAAGATATAGAAGGACCCGTCAACGTAACCGCCCCCTACCCAAAACGCAATAAGGATTTCATGAAGACAATTGCGCATGTTTGGAATAGACCGAATTGGACAATTGCCCCCGCACCGCTAGTTAAATTAATTGCCGGAGAAATGAGTGATATGGTCATCAAGGGGCAATGTGTTAAACCAGAGAAATCCTTGTCACACGGCTATTCGTTCAGGTATCCAGTACTTGAAGAAGCACTGCGCGACATCAAGAGAAAAGAACTTCAAAAAAGTGGTACCGCACTTTAAAAAAAATTAATAAAAAACCTATTTTCTTTTTCTATAAAACGTTGTAAAATCAAATTGAATTACGGGGAAGGCAAATGGTGCGCCACCAGCTAAAGCTGGTTCTAGTGGGTTCGATTCCCACCCCGAATTTTTTATTGTTACTCAAAAAATTCGCGGGTGGGCAAGCTTTGTTCTTAGGATAATGCTGTCCATCTCTAGATCAAGGAGGCATCTTTTATGCTGAAAAAACGAGATTTAAACGAGGTCCCTGTATTATACGATTTAATGATTCATCCGGAAGTTTA